>JACCDX010157647.1_pt1 | contig 142106 bp, 146 predicted proteins | sample 7449681 | NCBI WGS metagenome assembly JACCDX01 (sample SAMN15323450, study PRJNA562643) | freshwater metagenome | isolation source: river surface water | place: USA:Blue River Watershed | collected 2017-08-18
GCTCCGACTATCGCAACCGATGCGCGGTTATTCTCAACGTCGATATCGATATCGCCATCTAGATCTGCGATATCAAGTAGCGCCTCTAGGTAATCCGCAGCGATATCGCCCTCTTCTTCGAGCTTCGCTACCGGCTTTACTTCGACTTCTTTTACTGTCTTATCTGTCATATTTTGTACCCTTTTGTCGCTTAAATCCGTATTTATCGGCGCTTCTTATTCTTCTTCGGTTGCTGGCGCTGGCCGGTTGGCGCCTCAGGAGCTTTCTTCTCTTCCACAGGTAGCTCAATTAGACCCTTCGCAGCTCTCTTCTTTTGAAGTTCTTCATAAGCAGGAGATCCAGGGGTTGGGTTTCGCTTTATGACGTAATACTGCTGGCCCCAGGTCCAGAAGTTTGTGGTCGACCAGTAGATCAAAACACCAATTGGGAAGTTAACTCCGGAGATCGCAAAAATTACTGGGAATAAATACAACATGATTTTCTGCTGTTGCAACATCATGTTGTTTGGATCGTCATTTTTTGGCATTCCCTTAACCATTAACTGACGTTGAGTTGTAAATGTTGATGCAGACATCAAAATAATTAATAGAACAGTTACAAGTTTTACTGAAGTGCTATCTGTTCCTAAAAATGTTTCAGAGATTGGGGCACCAAGAAACTTTGCATTCGCTGCAGAAATAACATCGTCCATTGTTAAAACGCCGCGCGGTTTTTCTTGGCCAATTCCATTTAACACTGTGAAGAGTGCAAACATGATTGGAGCTTGCGCAAGAATCGGGAAACATGAAGCGAGTGGATTTGTTTTATGTTCCTTGTAGAGCTTCATCATCTCTTCTGATTGCTTTTGGCGATCATCTTTATAGCGAGTTTGAATCTCTTTCATCTTTGGTGCAAGAGCAGTCATTGCGCGTTGGCTTTTAATTTGCTTTACAAAAAGCGGAATCAAAATAATACGAATTAAAAGCACTAGGCCAACAATTGAAAGAGTCCAAGTAACACCACTACCCGCGCCGAAGATTGGTGTAAGCGCATCGTGGATCAACATAATGACCCAAGAAACAGCGGTATATAACGCGTTCATTATGCTGCCCATTTATTAACTCCAATTTCAGCCTTTATTTGTGGGTTTTTGAGGTAATTTTCAAAGTAATTTTTTGTTACGTAATCGACGCCGCCATGTGAAAACGGATTGCATCTAATTAATCGCCAGGCGATTAATGGAAGTCCTGCCAGATGATGAATCTCAAGCGCATCAACTGCGTAATGCGAACATGATGGGTAGTACTTACATTTCGGTCCGAGCCAAACTGATAAAGTTTTTTGGTACAACTTAATCAACAAAATAAAAGGCAGCACCAAAATTCTCATGCAGTTACCTTTTCTAAAAGAGATTCAGTTTCATGAAAAGCGTTATCGGGTTTTTTCATAGCGCGCACCACAAATAAAGTTCCGTTTGGAAGTAAATTTAATTTTTCGCGAACCGCGTGGCGGATCTGGCGAGCAATTCGGTGGCGCACCACAGAGTTTCCAACCGATTTACCAACAATCAGACCAAGCTTGGCGGGTTGATCACTATTTGACGAATATAAGTAGCCGATTAAAGAGTTGCCTGTAAACCTACGACCTAATTTGGTTGCGGTTTGGAAATCAGAACTACTTTTTATTCTTGCGCTATTAGGAAGCACGAGAAGTTCAGCTTACGCAGATAGCTTTGCGCGGCCTTTTGAGCGGCGTGCGTTAAGGATTGCGCGCCCTGCGCGGGTAGCCATACGTGCACGGAAGCCATGCTTCTTTGCGCGACGGCGATTATTAGGCTGAAATGTGCGCTTCATTTAAAACTCCTACAGATCACAGAAAATACGGGGGAAGCCGATAAGGGGCTGAGTTTAAGCGCTTGGGGATAAGTGGGGCAAACTGAAGTTTTTGACCATTCGGGGGTATCCAGACTGTGGATAACCACTTGCTTTTCTGGAATTAACGCTCTAAATTCCGCCTGTCCACAGGTCCAGAAGGTTCAACCACTGGTTTAGACCACAGGCTGTGGATATCCATGTGGATAAGTATGGATATGGATTTTAAAGTTTTTAGGAAACGAGGCTCAATGTCGGAGGCACAGGTCCAGGAGGATCTAACCGCTCTTTGGGGCCAAGTCATCAGCCAGGTTGCAGGTGAGGGGCCAAATAAAGCAGTCCTCGAATTGGCTCGTCCGATCGGGCTCTTAAAAACTACCGGTGCGCCGAATTTAATTATCGCCACCCCTAACGCTTTCGTTAAAGACATTATCGATGTCCGTTTACGAAATGCAATTACTGAAAGTTTGGCAACCGCGTTAAATGAAAAAGTTAATTTTGCGGTCACTGTCGATGAGAGTTTGGAACTGCCAGATGCTCCTGAACCAACTAATGAAGAAAATAGAAAGATAAAAGAAGATGAAGTTGTAATCCGTCGCGAGGAAGTTCAGAAGCCGGTCGGCTCTGATGCGCTAAATCCTCGCTACATCTTCGAAACTTTTGTTATTGGTGCATCCAACCGTTTTGCGCACGCGGCAGCGCTGGCAGTTTCCGAAGCTCCTGCTAAGGCCTACAACCCGTTATTTATTTACGGCGAATCAGGCCTTGGAAAAACTCACTTGCTACACGCAATTGGTGCATACGCAAAAGAGTTATATCCAAACGTTCGCGTGCGTTATGTATCTTCTGAGGAGTTTACAAACGATTTTATTAATTCGATTCGCGATGATAAATCAAATAGTTTTCAGAAGCGTTACCGTGATTTAGATATTTTATTGGTTGATGATATTCAGTTTTTAGAAAACAAAGAGCGAACACAGGAAGAGTTCTTTCATACATTTAACACTTTGTATAACGCTAACAAGCAGATTGTTATCTCTAGTGATCGTCCACCAAAACAACTAACTACTTTGGAAGATCGTTTACGTTCTCGTTTCGAGTGGGGTTTAATTACTGATATTCAACCACCAGAGCTTGAAACACGTATTGCAATTTTACGTAAGAAAGCTGCGCAAGAGCGTTTAAATGCGCCAGATGATGTTCTTGAATATATTGCTTCAAAGATTTTCACCAACATCCGCGAACTTGAAGGTGCGTTAATTCGTGTCACCGCTTTCGCATCTTTAAATCGTCAACCAGTTGATATGGCGCTTGCGGAAATTGTTTTGAAAGATTTAATTCCAAACGATGCATCCCCTTCAATTAACGCGGCAACGATCATGGCTCAAACTGCGGCTTATTTCTCACTGACTGTTGATGATTTATGCGGAACTTCTCGTTCGCGAGTATTGGTAAATGCTCGCCAGATTGCGATGTATTTATGCCGTGAGCTAACTGAGCTTTCATTACCGAAGATTGGCCAAACTTTTGGCGGGCGCGATCACACAACTGTGATGCACGCTGATCGAAAGATTCGCGAACTTATGGCTGAGCGCCGATCTATTTATAACCAAGTAAACGAGCTCACCAGCCGCATCAAACAGCAGGGTAAGTAGCCTGTGGACGATGTGTGGATAACTGTGGAAAACAAGCGTGTTTTTGGGGATATCGAGTTGGGGATATCTCAAGCGGTGGTGAAGGGTTTTGAAGTTAGCGGAACTTTCCCACACCTTTCTCCACAGCTGTTTAAAGTTGAGCAGAGGAAGAAAAGCGCGTTGGTCTGGGAAGTTATTTGTAATTACAAAAAGGTAACTTTACTTACCCACTTATTAACAGCGGTTATTACTACTAACTTTAAATATAAAACTTTTTCATGGAGAGTACGTCCTACACAATTGGTGCACAATTAGTAGGGTTTAAACACGGAGAGCAGAGATATGAAATTTACTATTGAGCAGAGCAAATTAGTTGATGTTGTTAATTGGGTTTCACGCAGCCTTTCTACTCGACCAATTCAAACCGCCCTCCTTGGAATTGTTATTGATGCCGAAGGCAATAAAGTTGTTTTATCAGGATCTGATTTAGAAACTGCAAGCCGTGCAACCACAGATGCAGAAGTTGCTACACCTGGAAAAGTTTTAGTTCCAGGAAAATTATTAGCTGATATTTCTCGTTCACTTCCAAATAAACCAGTAACCATTCAATTAGATGGAACACGAGTATTAGTTAATTCAGGCAGCGCCAAATTCACACTTCCAGTCCTACCAATTGCCGAATACCCAAACTTGCCGGATATGCCAGAAACCTTAGGCACCATCGACGCAGACTTATTTAGCCACGCAGTTGCACAAGTTTCGACTGCTGCAGGAAAAGATGATTCACTCCCGTCACTTACTGGTGTGCATGTTGAAGTTAATGGTGAAAACATCACTATGGCTGCGACAGATCGCTACCGTTTAGCGGTGCGAGAACTTACCTTTAGCCCGGCCCGACCAAATACTGAAGCAGTAGCACTGGTTCGCGCACGCACATTAAATGATGCAGCGAAAACCTTAGCAACATCGAAAAACGTGAATATTGCGCTAGCGCCCTCATCTTCAAACGATCGTTTAGCTGGTTTTCAAACAGAGACCAAATCAACCACCACTCGTTTATTAGATGGAACCTTCCCTCCATACCGCCACTTACTACCTCAAGAATCTCTAACTACAACTGTTATCGAAGTTGCGCCATTTCTAGATGCAGTACGCCGTGTAGCGCTCGTTACCGATAAAACAATTCCTTTAAAACTAACTTTCACCGGCAACACCGTAACTTTAGAAGCAGGCGGAGGAGACGAAGCCCAAGCCAACGAAGTATTTGAAATCCAGAAAACCGGCGAAGATCTATCAATTGCATTTAACCCAAATTATTTATTAGATGGTTTACATGCAATAAGCGCACCATACGCACAAATCTCATTTAATACTGCAAGTAAAGCTGCAATTTTGATGGGCAAGCCTGATGCTAACGCAGCCGCAACCGAGAACTTCCGTTACCTACTTATGCCTACAAAGTTCGCCTATTAATGTATGTCAGCAAACTTTCACTAACCAATTTCCGTTCCTATCCCCAGTTAGATATCTCTCTTAATCCTGGAGTTACTACCTTTGTTGGCAATAACGGCGCGGGCAAAACGAATATTGCCGAGAGTTTGATTTTTCTTGCATTTCTAACATCTCACCGCACCCCCACCAATCAACCTTTGATTGCTTTAGGTGCTGATCAAGCGGTCATTCGAACTGAAATTGTACGGGGTGATCGCAACTTACAAATTGATTTAGAGATCAACGCCAATAAAGCAAACCGCGCAAAAATTAATCAGAACCCAACTAAGTCGCAACGTGAAATATTAGGCGCCTGCCAAGTTATTTACTTCTCTCCAGAAGATTTAGATTTAGTGCGTGGTGAACCAACTGGCCGACGCGATTTTCTAGATAAATTACTAATTACCAAAACCCCACGTTTGGCCGGTGTTTTGAGTGATTATGACCGTGTATTAAAACAGAGAAACACATTACTTCGTACCCGCGCACCGCAATCAGCTATTACACCATGGACCGAGCAATTAATTAATTTCGCAAGCGTTATTACTGCAGAACGAATCTCATTAGTTAATTCATTAAACCCGCTAGTCACCGCGAACTACAAAGAGTTGAATGAAGTTAAACCAGCATCAATTATTTACAAGTCAAATGTAGATGGATTAACTTCAGATCCTAAAATAAATAAGAAATTGATAGAAGAAAAGTTGTTGGAGAGTCAATACCAAGAGGTCGAACGTGGAGTTACGTTAGTTGGTCCACACCGCGATGATTTAATTTTGCAACTTGGGGATTTTCCGGCGAAAGGTTATGCCAGCCACGGAGAGTCCTGGTCTTTCGCAATCTCATTAAAAATCGCATCACTAGAACTTCTTAAGTCACAAGGTTTAGATCCAATTCTTATCCTTGATGATGTTTTTGCTGAGTTAGATACCAATCGTCGCGCTCGTCTGGTGCAAGCAACCAAGTTGGCCGAACAAACAATTGTTACCGCGGCAGTTGAAGGTGATCTTCCGGCAGATTTAAATGATGTTAGGTTTTATGTTTCAAATGGAAAGGTCACAAAATGAGTGGCCGCGATTTAGCTTTAGATCTTTATAACGCATTTAAAGGTGGACGTAAAACTTTTATTTCAAAAAATAAACCCGAAACTGCGCGCGATGCCGGCGAACCAAAAGCAATCGGAGAATTAATTGATCAACTAGTTACGCAACGCGAATGGAAAGATGGTTTATCTGAAGGAGAAATTTTCGTTCGTTGGCGCGAAGTTGTTGGTGATGACATTGCTTCAAAGTCAGAACCGGTTGAAATTAAAGATGAGAAGTTATTTATTCAATGCACTTCAACTGCTTGGGCAACCCAATTAAATTTAGTTAAAAATCAACTTTTAGAATCGATTCAGAAAGTGGCTCCGGGAATTAAGGCGCTTGAGATCTTCGGTCCCAATGCCCCAAGTTGGCGCAGAGGGCTCCGGACAGTTCAAGGCTTTCAAGGGCCACGTGATACCTACGGGTGAGGTTCTCCCTATAACTCTCCGCTATAAAGCGCTAATTTCCACCTTTTAGCCTTATTTACGGGTATTCGATGTCGTGATTTACCACTAGGATTCGAGCATGACCCCAGCGTTTTGGGGCTTGGCTGGCGTTTTAAGACGATTAGCTGATTTTGGACCCAAGGAGGCTCGATGGCGGAGAAGCAGTATGACGCCTCGGCAATCACCGTCTTAGAAGGGCTCGAAGCAGTCCGTAAGCGCCCTGGAATGTATATCGGCTCAACCGGCGAACGCGGCCTCCACCATTTAGTTTATGAAGTAGTCGATAACTCTGTCGATGAGGCGATGGCAGGCGTATGCGATCGTATTGATGTAACACTGATGGCAGATGGCGGTGTTGAAGTAATTGATAACGGTCGCGGAATTCCAGTTGATATCCATCCAGTAGAAAAAAAACCAGCTCTCGAAGTTGTTCTAACAGTTTTGCACGCCGGCGGAAAGTTTGGCGATGGCGGTTACTCGGTTTCTGGTGGTTTACATGGTGTTGGTATCTCTGTTGTTAATGCGCTTTCAAAGGTAGTCCAAGTAGAAGTTCAACGAGATGGTTTCTGGTGGTCACAGAGTTATCAACTTGGTGTTCCAGATGCTCCAGTTGCTAAAGGCAAAGAAACTAATGGTCACGGAACCACAGTTCGCTTCTATCCATCAGATGAAATTTTCGAAACTACAGATTTCTCTTTCGAAACACTTTCAACTCGTTTCCGCGAAATGGCTTTTTTAAATAAAGGTTTAACAATTGCACTTAAAGATATGCGCGCGGGACATGTTGATGAGAAAGGCGAACAACTAGAAGTTGTATACCACTACGAAGGTGGAATTGTTGATTTCGTAAAGTACATCAACTCAACTCGCGGCGAACTACATAAATCAATCATTGCATTAGAACAAGAAGATACCAAGCGCAAAATGGCGCTCGAGATTGCGATGCAATGGAACTCTGGTTTCTCAGAATCAGTATTTACATTCGCTAATGCAATTAACACCCATGAAGGCGGAACACACGAAGAAGGTTTCCGCACCGCACTAACTTCAGTGGTAAATAAGTTTGGTGAAGATTGGGGATTCATCCGCAAGAAAGAAGATCGCTTAACCGGTGAAGATATCCGTGAAGGGCTAACTGCAATTGTCTCAATTAAAATTTCCGAACCACAATTTGAAGGTCAAACAAAAACCAAACTTGGAAATACTGAAGCGAAAACATTTACCCAAAAGTGCGTAAATGAAGCGTTAACTGAGTGGTTTGAGAAGAATCCAACCGAAGGTAAAGATATTGTTCGAAAGAGCATTGATGCTGCGGCAGCGCGTGTAGCTGCACGTAAGGCACGAGATCTATCTCGTAACCGAAAAGGTTTATTAGAAGGTCGTGGAATGCCAGGCAAATTAGCTGATTGCCAATGGACCGACCCTGAAAAATGCGAGCTTTATATTGTCGAAGGTGATTCTGCTGGGGGCTCTACAAAAGGTGGCCGCGATTCAAAGTACCAAGCTGTACTTCCAATCCGCGGAAAAATCCTAAACGTAGAGAAGGCGCGCATCGACCGCGTACTTCAAAATAATGAAGTACAAGCTTTAATTACCGCACTTGGTACCGGCGTTCATGATGATTTTGATATTGCAAAGCTTCGCTATCACAAAATTATTTTGATGGCCGATGCTGATGTCGACGGACAACATATTCGCACCTTACTTTTAACTTTACTGTTCCGTTTTATGCGCCCACTTATTGAGGCGGGACATGTTTATCTAGCACAACCACCACTTTATAAGTTGAAGTGGGGCGGCAAAGAACCAGTCGAATACGCGTTTAGCGATAAAGAACGTGATGGCATGATCAAGATTGGTTTAGATGTTGGAAAACGTTTACCTAAAGAAGATGGTATTCAACGTTTTAAAGGTCTTGGCGAGATGCCAGCTAAAGAACTTTGGGACACCACCATGGATCCAGAACATCGAGTGTTAATTAAGGTAACCCTTGATGATGCAGCAGCTGCAGATACGTTGTTCTCAGTGTTAATGGGTGAAGATGTCGAACAACGTCGCCAATTTATTCAACGCAACGCCAAAGACGTTAGGTTCTTGGATATTTAAATATGGAGAACATGGAAGAGAAACAATTCGACAAGATTGAATCTGTCGACTTACAAGTCGAGATGGCGCGAAGCTATCTTGATTATGCGATGTCAGTTATCGTCGGCCGCGCACTTCCGGATGTTCGTGATGGCTTAAAACCAGTTCACCGCCGCGTTCTATATGCAATGTATGACGCTGGTTATCGCCCAGATAAGGGTTACTACAAATCTTCACGAATCGTCGGTGACGTTATGGGTAATTACCACCCACACGGTGACACCGCGATTTATGACACCGTTGTTCGTTTAGCGCAGCCATGGTCGCTTCGTTATCCATTGGTCGACGGAAATGGAAACTTCGGTAGCCCAGGTAATGATCCTGCAGCTGCGATGCGTTATACCGAAGCGAGGCTTTCTCCTATCGCCATGGAGATGATGCGCGATATCGATGAAGACACTGTTAATTTTGTTCCGAACTATGACGGACGTTCGCAAGAACCAACTGTTCTACCTTCTCGCTTTCCAAATCTATTAGTTAACGGATCTGCGGGTATCGCTGTTGGTATGGCGACCAATATTCCGCCACATAACTTGAAAGAAATCGCAGAAGGTGTTCAGTGGGCTTTAGAAAATCCTGACGCATCAGCAGAACAATTGCTCGCACATCTATTAACCGTTGTTAAAGGTCCTGATTTTCCAACTCGTGCGCTAATTGTTGGCCGCACCGGAATCGAAGAGGCTTATCGCACCGGCCGCGGATCAATCACAATGCGCGCAGTTGTTAACGTTGAAGAGATCAACAAACGCACCTGTTTAGTTGTAACTGAACTTCCATACCAAGTTAACCCAGATAATTTAGCGTTAAAGATTGCGGAACTTGTTAAAGATGGAAAAATCAAAGGAATTGCAGATGTTCGCGACGAAGGTAACGAACGACTTGGTCAACGCCTGGTAATTGTTCTGCAATCAGGTGCGATTCCAAAAGTTGTACTTAATAATCTTTATAAGCAGACTCAGCTACAAGATACTTTCGGTGCAAACATGCTTGCACTTGTTGACGGCGTACCACGCACACTTCGCCTTGATGAATTTGTTCGCTACTACATCGAACATCAAATTGAAGTAATAGTTCGCCGCTCTAAATTCCGATTAGCGGAAAAAGAACGCCGTGCACATATTTTGCGTGGATATCTAAAAGCACTTGATGCATTGGATGCTGTAATCGCATTAATTCGCGCTTCAAAAACCTCTGAAGAGGCTCGCGAAGGATTAATGAAACTACTCGATGTCGATGAAATTCAAGCTAATGCAATCCTTGATATGCAGCTTCGTCGACTAGCTGCCCTTGAGCGCCAGAAAATCAACGATGAATATGATCAATTGAAGTCTGAGATCAATGAACTCAACATCATTTTGGGTAGCGTTGATAAACAACGCGAAATCATCAAAACCGAACTTGTAGATTTGGTTACAAAGTATGGCGATGATCGCCGCACCCAAATTGTGGCTGCCGAAGGTGATTTCAGCGCCGAAGATTTAATTCCAGATCAAGATGTTGTTGTAACTGTTACTCGCGGCGGATACTCAAAACGTACTCGTGCAGAGTTATACCGCACCCAACGCCGCGGCGGTAAAGGTGTCAAAGGCGCAGCGCTAAAACAAGATGACGTTGTCGATCATTTCTTTGTAGCTTCAACTCACGATTGGTTATTGTTCTTTACTAATAAAGGTCGCGTATATCGCGCAAAGGTTCATGAATTACCTGATGCAGGCCGCGATGCACGCGGTCAACACGTTGCAAACTTGATGGCATTTAAACCAGATGAATCTATTGCTGCGGTGCTATCAATTAAAGATTATTCAATTGCGCCATATCTTGTGCTCTCTACAAAAACTGGTTTGGTTAAGAAGTCACCACTTACCGAATACGACTCACCTCGTACTGGTGGTTTGATTGCAATCTCATTACGCGATGGGGATGAAGTTGTTGGTGCAACCCTTGCTACCGATAACGATGAACTACTTCTAGTTTCTAGAAAAGGTATGTCTCTACGTTTCTCTGCAAATAACGATTCAATTCGTTCTATGGGTAGAAGCGCAACTGGTGTTATCGGAATGAAGTTCCGTGATGGCGATGAACTTCTTGCGATGGCTCGCGTTAATGGTTCTGACGAAAACTTATTTGTATTTACCGCCACCGATGGTGGATTTGGTAAGAAATCACCACTTAATGAATACCGCATTCAAAATCGCGGTGGAATCGGCATTAAAGCTGCAAAGGTAAATGAAGATCGCGGCGGATTAGTTGGCGCTCTTGTGATTACCGATAAAGATGAGATTCTGGCGATTACCTCTAATGGATCAGTGATGCGCACTGATGCTGCAGAGATTCGACAGACTGGCCGCGACAGCATGGGCGTTCGTTTAGTTAATCTCGATGAGGGCGTAACGCTCTTGTCAGTTACCAAAAATGGCGAAGATGCTGATACGGTTACGCCCGCTTAAACCCGATTTGGGCTTAAATCCTTAACAAGGTAGATTTTGCTTCCTTGCTTGGGCCTATAGCTCAGCCTGGTTAGAGCGCTTCCCTGATAAGGAAGAGGTCGGTGGTTCAAGTCCACCTAGGCCCACCAAGCAAGAAAAGGCAAGACAACTGCATAACTCGTTTCGACGGGGACTTAGCTCAATTGGTAGAGCACCTGCTTTGCAAGCAGGGGGTTAGGGGTTCGATTCCCCTAGTCTCCACAATTAACACGTCACATGTGGCGGGTTTTTTTATTTACCTCTTAGTTGTTCTCGACGAGAAATTAAAATAAAGGTAACCGCAAGAATTCCTGCGGGAATTGCATTCCAACGTTCATCCATTGAGCGCGATGCAATCTGAAAGAACATACTTATAAAAAAGGTATATCCAATAACTCTCGTGACGGTTGGACCTTTTTCATCCATTGGCAACTCTCTATGTTTCCAGAGCATTCCCACAAGGAAGACCATAAAGATAGCCATTAAAAAATCTACAAATCGAACACCTATTGGAAATGTTGTGTACTGGCCACCAGCTGCTCGAGTACGAACCCAATCAAGATTTAAAGTAACCGATAACAAAATAACAATGTTGTAGATAAGTGAAATTAACGAGAGTGGGATTAAAACCTTTAACGCCTTCATATTTAGATACTAAAATCCGAGAAATCAACAATCTCTTTCGCAGCGAAAGTTTTTGCTTCACCATTCTTTTTAAAAGTAATAACACCTTTACCGTAAACCTCAGCGGTTTTAGCCTCTAAATCAAATGCGATACATGTGTGCTCATCGATTCCAAGAATTGCGGTATCTGAATCAAGTTGTGATTCAAGAACTTTCATTCGTTTTTCCCCTGCAAAACAGAATCGAGTGTCATGAGTTCCACCTTGTGCATTGTTGTAATGCGCAATAACGGCGGCTTTAATTCCTGTTGCGGGCTCAAGTAGGTTCAAACCTCCTAACCAATATGGATCTTCACCAACTTTATACATTTCATATACCGGCATAACTTTTGCGCCAATAGACATGGCTGCAGCAGAAGCTAGAACTACAGAGCCGCGAGATAGAACTTCGTGCAATAAAGAATCAACTCCAGCTGCTTTCCAATGGCGAAGTGCATATGTAGGGCTACCTGGGCCAGCAAATACCCAGTTTGTAATTTTTAAATCTGCTATCGGATCTTGGCTGGTTTTAATTGGAGTCCCAACATTTACTGCGAAGTACTTTTCAATTTTCTCGCTTAATTCATTTATATTCTCTTGAAATCCATAAGGAGTACTTAAGTTAATTGGATTTAAATCTTTACCAGTGCTTTTAATAATGTTCTGGTGCGGAGTAACCATAATCGGGCTATTTTCACCCGAACCCATTAGAGCAAGAATTCTGGTCATAGAAGTACAACCAATGAAGTCATAATCGCAGCAATCAAAATCGATCTAGTCAGTAATTGAAAAGCATGATCGCGATCTGCTTTGAGCGCATCTGCATACTCAATCTTTGTAGTTGCACCAAGTTTGTTGAAGTTAAACACACCCATAAATCCAAATGCCACACAGAACTTTGCGCGAGCTTGAACAAACCCAACTGCAGCCACAAGCGCCGGGATAAATGTAATTAATCGCGCGGCAATTGGCGCATCATTTGAGACAAATAAAACTGAGACCAGAATGTAGGCAAAGAGACCGAAGTTAGCTACTCGCTTCCGGTTGGTGATTTCCGCCTTACCTATATTGCAGACGCCAGGGATGTATTCGGTTTCAGTCATTGGAATACCCTAAGTAACGATCTGCTCGGTGATTTACCGCTAAGCCTAAATTTAGAACAACTACGCCTAATAGCGAAACTAGAACCTGATTCGGCGAGTAATAGAGAAGAGCAATTGCCATAACCATTAAATCTAGAATTAGCTGAGCGTAGCCAGCTTTGAAATTGAACTGCTCTTGGGCAATCAATGCAACCACTCCAAACCCACCCACAGATGAATTGTGTCGAAAGAGCGCAAGAAGCCCCATGGTTAAAAAGATATTCGAAATTAAACTTGCTAATAATTCATTCTTTACATCAACATAAATAACTTGCGGAACTAAATTAACTAGGAATGAGACATATAGAACAGTAAGTGCAGTGCGAAGAGTAAAGATCTTCCCCTTCTTAAACCAAGAAAGTAATAGGAATGGCGCGCTGACTAACGGGTAGATAATCGCTACGTTCTGGGAAAACTGATGGGCAATCAAAAGCGCTAAACCGGCTGTGCCACCGGTAAGAATCTCTCCCTTTTCTAAGATATCAATTCCAACCGATAAGAGAACTGCCCCAATGGTTATTCCAAATAAATCTTCCCAAATATTATGTTTTAAAGAATCCATCAGAATTTAGTCTCTTTTACTTTCTTTCCTTTGGAATCAAATGTAGTCCAAATTCCAACCTGTTTACCATCCTTAAACGAACCCGCGCGCATCAAAGATCCATCCATACGATAAAACTTCCAAGCGCCGTTCATATGCTTACCTTTATATTTACCTCGCGCTTTGATTCCGCCGTTTTTGTAATACTCAATAAACGCGCCATTCTTCTTTGGATAAGAACCGTTAATCTGTTCAAGTCGAACCATCAAAATCTTCTTTAAAAGCGCTTTCGGAAATGGCTTCGCCATATCGAATTGAATTGTGCCCTTACTTACAACAAAACCTTTTAGCTCTTTTTCGAGCAACTTGGAAACCGAGCCGGATGAAGGAAAGAAACTGTTATGTGCTTTAAAACCCATAACGTGGCAGAGGTTGTCTTCACCAATTTTTAAAGTGGGCATACCCCAAGCAATGGTTCGCTCTGCCATTGGAAATAATGCTTCTGCCGCTTTTATGGTTTCCATCAAAGCCTTCTGCTGCTCTTTTGGAAACTTCTTTAAAACGTTTTCAAACAAATCTGCCATAATTCCAATTCTGCCAGTCGTTTTGACCTTTACCAGTAACTTCTGCACAATTCTCCCAATCAAGGGGAGTACCCCACCTGCTGAAACATCGTCAGTACGTTACTCAAACGAGTAGCCGGTGTTCAGGTCGAAAATTTCGACGGCGGAGACCTTGTGTAGTTTCTACACGAGGAGATAAATGAACGTTTCACCTACAACTTGGTCGGCATTTCTGGCATTTGTTTTCGCCATGCTCCTACTAGATCTGTTCTTACATAGATCGCACCACGAAATTAAATTTAAAGAAGCTGCAATTTGGTCTTCAATCTGGATTGCATGCGGTCTGGGTGTTGGTGGTGTTATATGGTCACAATATGGAAGCGAATACGGTCTGCAATATTTAAGCGGCTATGTAATTGAGAAATCACTTGCCATAGATAACGTCTTTGTTTGGGGTTTGTTATTTGCTGCTTTCGCGGTACCAAAGCGCTACCAACACAGAGTTCTATTTTTAGGTGTTGTTGGAGCGCTCGCAATGAGATCAGTAATGATTATTGCAGGCAGCGCTTTAATTAAAGAATTTGCCTGGATTCTCTATATCTTCGGCGCATTCTTGATTTTCACCGGATTTAAGATGTTTAAGCAACGCAATGAACACTTCAATCTAGATAAATCTAAATTCTATGGTTGGTTACGACGCAAACTAAAAGTTACCGACAGTATCGAGAACGAGAATTTCACCGTTGTTAAAAACGGCGTCCGCTACTTCACTCCATTGTTCCTTGTTTTAGTAATGGTTGAATTTATGGACTTAGTTTTCGCAGTCGATTCAATCCCGGCAATCTTTGCGGTAACCGAAGAGCCATTCCTGGTATTCGCAAGTAATGCACTTGCAATCTTAGGTTTACGTTCTATGTACTTCCTGATTGCTGACTTGATGGATAAGTTCAAATATCTAAAAGAGGGCTTATCTGTGATTCTGGTTTGGGTTGGCGCAAAGATGATTATTAGTCACGCGCTATTTAAAATCCCAACCTGGGTCTCTCTAGTAGTGATTACCTCAATCATTACTATTTCAATAGTTGCAAGCTTTAAATCGGCCAAAACTAAAGAACTTTCTTAAGACCTTCTTCGGCATCCGTTGCCAACTTATCGAAAGCTTTCTTTAAGAATGGCGCGGCTATTTTGGCTATGCCTTTAAAGGTAAAGCGAGCTTCATAAGTGAAGCGACGGATGCGGTTTATTTCCTCAATGGACATAGTGTCTACTGCGACGAGTGATTTATTCTCCCCGCGAAGGCGGATCAATTGATTTGGTTGATATTCAATTACTTCATAAACCAGCGAACTTTCACGACCATTAAATGCAGAGGTATTTGAATACTTGGTTCCAACCCCGCCATCGCCACTTATTAAAGATGTTTTAACAGTATTTGGATCCCATTCATTGGTACTTGTGAAGTCGCTGAAATATGCAAATAGTTCTTCGGCGCTCTTTTTTGAATCTAATACCTTCTTCAAAACAACTTGGCTCATAAAGGCGAATATAACCTGTAAATTCACTTCTGTGAATAAAACGGTAGCGATTATCGGTTCAGGTGTTTCTGGTCTAACCGCTGCCTATCTTTTACGAGAAACCCATCTAGTTACGCTCTTTGAATCGGATAATCGTTATGGCGGACATGCACACACCCATTCTGTAGATGGCTTAAGAATTGATTCAGGATTTATTGTTCATAATGAACGCACTTACCCGAATTTACTTCGCATTTTTAAAGAGTTAAATATTCCAACTCAAGTCACCGAGATGACAATGAGCATTGATTGCAAAGGATGTGGTTTGCAATATGTCGGCGGTCGTGGAGCAAAAGGAATTTTGGCAAAACCAATAAAGTTATTAGATCCAAGATTTATAAAAATGTTAATTGATGTGCCACGTTTCTATCGCCAAGCTCGAAAGTTGTTGACTACAGATTTTGATGGTTCAGTAACTTGGGGTGAATTCCTTAAAGAGAATCATTTCAGCTCATATTTCATCAAACATTACGCAATTCCTGTGGTCTCATGTGTTTGGTCTTCGGGAGATGGAGATGCATTGCAATATCCTGCAAAGCACCTATTTGAATTCCTAAATCATCACGGAATGCTCGAAATAGGTAATTCTCCAATCTGGAAGACTGTCGTTGGTGGATCTAACACATATGTAGAGGCGATTCTGGCTCTGATTCCAAATAAACGCATGGAGCGCGTAACCAACGTGAAGCGATTTGCTGATTATGTTGAGGTGAATGGCGAGCGATTTGATTATGCGATTATCGCAACTCACGCCAACGCTGCCTTACAAATCTTGGTCGATGCAGATCCGGAAGAACGAAAGAATTTAGCGGCAATTACCTATTCTCAGAATAAAACCGTACTTCATAAAGATAGTTCGGTACTTCCTAAACCAAATAAGGCGAGAGCATCTTGGAATTACCAGATGGAGAGCTGTAAAAGGGCATCAAATAAGGTCTTGGTAAGTTACTGGATGAATCTGCTTATGTCACTAAAAGCAAAAGATGATTATGTTGTCACTTTAAATGGCGATATAGCACCAGAAAAAATAATTACAACAATGAATTACGAGCATCCGGTCTTTACGGTAGCGGCAATAAATGCTGCTGAGTTTTTACGTAATGCCGGCGGAGAACGTTTGGCATTTGCTGGCGCACATCTTGGTTGGGGTTTTCACGAAGATGGCGCAAGGTCAGGAGTAGATGCTGCACGAAAATTTGGTGCAAAATGGTAAAGCTAGTCCGTGGAAAAGTTTTACATCAACGCCGCACCCCATTTGTTCATGGCCTGAAATTTACAAATTACTTATGGTTAGTTGATTTAAATAGCAAACAGAATAAATTATTACCGAAGGATCACTTCGGTGGTGAAGCGCCAACTATGTTGGATGCAGTTAGATTTTTTGCTCAAAGCAACGGCGAGGAAGTTCTACCCACCGATAAAGTTTTAGCTTTAGCAAGCGCCCGTACAAATGGATACGTCTTTAATCCACTAAGTGTTTATTGGTGTATTGATCCAAGTGGTAGGACTCGGTGGGCAATCTTAGAAATTCATAACACCTATGGTGATCGCCATAATCATTTAATAAAACCTGATGAAAAAGGTAATGCGACCCTAAAGAAAGAGTTTTATGTGTCGCCATTTTTTACGGTAGATGGGGATTACAAGGCACGGGCCTTCATTGATGAAAAGAACATTGTCGTTTCGGTAAATTTATATCAAAATAACGCATTGGTATTTAGCGCAAGCTTCACCGGAGAGCAGTTGGAGGCAAGCATTAAGAATCGATTACTGGCGTATATACGCACGCCTTTTTCGACGTTACAAGCAATGGCACGTATTCGTGCACATGGAATTTGGCTATGGATTCGCCGATTACCGGTAATTCCACGACCAAACCACCCAAAAGAGAGCGGAATGCTATGAATATCCGCGCGGCAGTAGCTAAACAACTTCATCGCCGAATAGCGCCACATGTAGATGTAAAAGTGGTTTTACCTAACGGAGAGGTACTCGGCCCAAATAAAACCAATCTCCCAACCATGCATATTCTTAACGACAATTTTTATGATCGATTAGGAAATGATTTGAAAATCGGTCTTGGTGAGTCTTATATGGCGAAAGAGTGGGTCGCCGAACCAGATTTAGCAGAAGTATTAACCCCATATGCAGAACGATTACTTCACATTGTTCCAGCATGGATGAGAAAGTTCCGTAAATTTTTCGAACCATTCCAACCAAAGCATGAAGAGAATCATTTAGAAGGTTCTAAATCTAATATTTCGCGACATTACGATTTATCGAATGAACTCTTTGCGCTCTTTTTAGATGAAACAATGACGTACTCAGCCGCTAACTTTGGAACCGATGAAGCAATATTTAATAATTTAGCCAAAGCACAAATTCGAAAAATTGAGGGAATTTTAGATTTTGCTGGCGTTAAAGCCGGAATGCATATCCTTGAAATTGGAACTGGTTGGGGACAACTAGCTATGCAAGCTGCTCATCGCGGCGCAAAAGTTCACACCATTACCCTTTCGAAAGAACAGAAAGCATTAGCAGAGGAACGAATCGCGAAAGCAGGACTTACAAATTTAGTTACCGTTGAGATTAGAGATTATCGTGATCTTGAAGGTCAATATGATGCAGTTGTAAGTGTTGAGATGATTGAAGCTGTTGGAGAGAAGTACTGGCCGACTTACTTTGAAGCAATTAGTAAACATTTAAAGAGCGGCGGCCGTTTTGGTCTGCAGGCAATCACCATGCCACATGACAGGTTGATCGCTTCAAAACATGCGTACACCTGGATTCATAAATATATCTTCCCTGGCGGAATAATTCCTTCCCGCGAAGTAATTAATATGTATACAAAACCTTCAATGCAGTTAGTGGATAGCCGCTCAATTCAGATGGGTTATGCAGAGACTTTGCGACTTTGGCGCGAGAAATTCATGGAAAATCAAGCAAAAGTGCGGGCACTTGGCTTTGATGATGAATTTGAAAGAATGTGGGAGTACTACCTTGCTTACTCCGAAGCGGGTTTCCGCGCCGGACATTTAGATGTTTGGCAGTTAGGTTTCATCAAGAAATGAAACGCAGTGCATGGATCATTGGCGCATCATCAGGTATTGGTGCTGCAGTTGCAGATGAATTAGAGCGAAAAGGTTGGCAGGTAGAACGTTCCTCTCGAAGCCAAGGCGAGATTCGAATTGATATCGCAGATGATGCATCAGTAACTAGCGCAGCGGATAATTATTTGTCCAAGCACGGGGATTTTGATTTAGTACTTGTGATGGCTGGATTTTGGCAAAGGATGTCAGCTAAGAATTTTGACTTAAAAGTTTTTAAAGAACATAACAATACAAATACAGTTGGAATGGCTAGATGCGCTGCTGCAATTCTGCCAAAGATGATTGCTAAGAATTCCGGAACATTTATTGGAGTTTCATCAGTGGCAGGATTCCGCGGAATGCCAGGTTCTAGTGGATATGGACCAAGCAAAGCAGCTCAATTAAATTTCTTGGAATCTTTACGTACTGACCTAGTTGGTACCAATGTAAAGGTACAGACTGTTTCTCCAGGATTTGTTAAAACACCAATGACAGATGTAAATGAATTTAAGATGCCATTTATCATCAGCGCGGAGCGAGCAGGAAAGATCATTGTTAAAGGTATTGAAAAAGAGAAGGCAGAGATTATCTTTCCGATCCCTATGGCAATCTCAATGAAGCTGGCACGCTTAGTTCCGCAGAGCATTTGGCCAAAACTCTTTAAGAAGGGATAATTCCTCTATGACACAAGCAACTCTTCATACAAATCATGGCGATATCGTCATCGAACTATTTCTTAATCATGCACCAGAGACTGTTTCAAACTTCGTTGGTTTAGCAACTGGCGAAAAAGAGTGGACCGATCCACGCTCTGGCGCAAAAAGCAACGAAAAGCTTTATGACGGCACTGTTTTTCACCGTGTAATCGCTGGTTTTATGATTCAAGGAGGAGACCCACTAGGTCAAGGCTTTGGCGGACCTGGGTATAAGTTCAAGGATGAATTCCACCCAGAGTTAACTTTTGATCGTCCATACCTATTAGCTATGGCGAACTCAGGACCAGGTACAAATGGTTCGCAGTTCTTCATTACGGTAGCTCCAACAGAGTGGTTAAATCGAAAGCACACTATCTTCGGTGAAGTTAAGGATGCTGCAAGCCAAGCTGTTGTAGACAAGATCGCAACCACAAAGACTGGCGCACAAGATCGCCCAGTTGAAGCAGTAACAATTAATTCTGTAACCATCGCTTAATGCGCCCAGTTACAAAACTTTTAATCACCGTAATAAGTGGCTTCTACCTGGCATGTCTACTCATGCCAGGTTTAGAAGAACACCTCTATTTAAATAGATTTTTAGTTTTGAACAATGGGGAATACTGGCGATTATTAACTGTTGCGCTTACGCATGGCGGCTTAACGCATCTCTTTTTTAATATGTATGCGCTTCTACTTCTTGGAAATCAATTGGAATCTGCTATTGGCCGCAATAAATTCTTATCGATATTTTTAATCTCACAGGTTGGCGCTAGCCTTGCATCGATTTTCTTTAGCTCAATCAATGTCGTTTCAGTCGGCGCATCAGGCGCTATCTTTGGATTATTTGGCGCAATGATTGTTGTGAGCAAAAGATTTGGTTTAGAAGTAAAACAAATTTATGTGATTGTAGGAATTAACTTTGCAATCGGATTTATCTTTCCAGGAATTGATTGGCACGCCCATTTAGGCGGACTCATTACTGGATTTATTGCAGCTACTGTTTTGTTATCGCCAGCGCGTAGCTAGACCAAAACCAACTCCGATAAAACCAAAACCAATCAACATATTCCAAGAGCCGATATTTGGAATTGGATATGCAGTCTGAGTTACATAAAAGACCACGATCCAAAGTAGGCCAATAATGAAGCTCGCAACCATTGTTGGAGCAAGCCATTTAGGTGATTCTGCAGGACCACTTAGCACTTCATCTGTTGGGTGCTCAGACTTATAAGCGCGCTCAGCTTGGACCTTTTTACGTAGCTTTGACTTTGGCATGTGCGCAAGTTTAGCGGAATACTTTGGCCATGCGAATTCTGGTCGTCGATAACTACGACTCCTTTGTATTTAATTTGGTCCAATATTTAGGCCAATTAGGTGCAGAGTGCGTAGTTGTGCGTAACGATGAAGTGAAGCCAAGTGATGCGGATAATTATGACGGCGTACTGATCTCCCCTGGCCCTGGAGTTCCTGAAGAAGCGGGTGTCTCCATGGAGATGATTCGTTATTGCGCTGAGAAGAAGATTCCATTATTTGGCGTCTGTCTTGGCCATCAAGCTATTGCAGCAGTTTTCGGTGGCGTTGTATCACGCGCACCAGAGTTATTGCACGGAAAGACATCGCAAGTTCATCACAATAAACACGGTGTATTTGCAGATTTGCCATCACCTTTTACTGCAACTCGTTATCACTCGTTAGCAGTTGAAAAAGATTCAGTTCCAAGCGAATTGGAAATAACAGGTTCTACCGAATCCGGAATTGTGATGGGGCTTCGCCATAAGTCTCTACCGATTGAAGGCGTGCAATTTCATCCAGAATCTGTATTAACAGAACATGGACATGCAATGTTAGCTAATTGGTTAACCGAGTGCGGCGACAAAAATGCAAAAGTAAAAGCCGTTGGTCTATCGCCAGTTGTAAATAGATAACTTAAGATTGTTTGTTAATAGTTACAGTAATTTGCGAACCAATTTGTAGCTGTGTCTCTGGTGCAGGTGCTTGAGCTAACACAACTCCGTTTGGTTGGTTTGCATCATAAGAATAAATCTCGCGCATCAAGAAGCCAGCTTGAGTCAAAGTAGTTCTTGCTTGAATTGCGCTTTGGCCAACCAGATTCGGAACCGCAACATTTCCATTTGCGATCTGAAGTGTGACACCAGAACCTGCGGTAAGCGTTGAACCACCAACTGGGTCTACCCCGAGTACAGTTCCGATTGATTTATCGCTTGGAATTGCATCAATTGCAGCAACCGTTAATCCGGCAGCTGCAAGCGCATCGCGTGCATCAGTCAGAGTCATTCCAATTAAATCCATCGGGACTAGGACATCGCCAGGCCCATCGCTAATCGTGATAGTTACAACGGAGCCTTTCTTGGCGCGCGAAGTTGCAAGCGGATTTTGCGAAGCTACACGATCGAGTGGAATCTTTGAATCATGTGCTCGATTTACGACCACTTTAAATGCACTCAATTGTGCTGAGGCATCTGTTTCAGATAGTCCAACCACATTTGGAACTTCCATTCCACTGACACCTGAGCGATCTTGTAAAGCGAATCCGCCAACTACAACAAGCATTGTTGCTAAGAATCCAGCCACGATCTGCCAGGTGCGATTTTTCTTCTTTTTGGTGCGGACAATTTCGGTGGTAATAGTTTGGCCAGTTCGGATTCGGTGTAAGTCAGCGAGCATCGCATTAGCGTCCTGATAGCGATTAGCTGCATCTTTTGCCATTACTACTGATAGGAAATGATCGAATTGCTGATCGAGCGTTGGATTAATCTTGCTAGGCGGGATTAATTCACCAGATACATGTTGGAATGCAATTGATACTGGGGTATCGCCAATAAAAGGTGGGCGCCCGGTAAGCATTTCATAAAGAACTACACCTACCGAATAAAGATCACTTCGCGCATCAGCAACTTCACCACTTGCTTGTTCCGGAGACAAATACTGTGCAGTACCAACTACATTCCAAGTTGCAGTCATAGTCGCACTGACATCATCAAGTGCACGTGCTATACCGAAATCCATTACCTTCACATCACCTTGATCTGTGATCATGATGTTTCCAGGTTTGATATCGCGATGCACAATTCCATTTGCATGAGAATAAGCAAGCGCTTGTAATATTCCTTCGGTTATTTGGATTGCAGTTTTAGGATCAACCGGGCCATTAATAAGCTCGCGTAAGGTCTTTCCTTGCAATAACTCCATCACGATGTAAGGCGCTGGGTTTTCGCCGCTGTCATAAACCGCAACAATTCCCGGGTGGCTAAGACCAGCTGCCGCCAAAGCTTCTTTGCGGAATCGAGTTACAAATGTCTGTTCGCGATTTAAATCGCTACGGAGAACTTTTACGGCAACTTCACGATTTAAGCGGAGATCTTTTGCGACAAATACATCTGACATACCACCAGCGCCAATTAACGCACCTAATTCATAGCGCTCGCCAAATAATTTCATTTAGCTGCCCCTAAGAATTGAGTTGGTGAATCTCCGGAGCCAACTTCGGCAATCACTACAGTTACGTTATCCGGCGCTCCGCGTTCGTAAGTGAGCTCAATTAATTTATTAAGCACATCTTCGCCATTTAGTATCGATTCAATCTCTGAATTCTTAAGTACTGCATTTAAGCCATCGCTGCAAAGCAAGAATTTGTCGCCATCTTTTACATCATATTCAAGCAGTAACGGAGTGATGTTTCCGTGGCCCATCAAAACATTTGTTAACACTGAACGTTGCGGATGCACCGCAGCCTCTTCTTCAGTGATTGTTCCAGCATCAATAAGTTCTTGGACAACCGAGTGATCTTTGGTTAGCTGAGTAAATTCTTTGCCACGCAATCTATATGCACGCGAATCGCCAGCGTGTAATACATAAGCCTTGCCACGATATAGAGCAATCGAAGTGAGCGTGGTGCCCATTCCAGATAAGCGATCGTTTGCTTCTGCAGTTATGCGAATTTCATCATCGACTTCAACTAGAGAAGTTAAAAGAAAATCTTCGAGAGATTCCGAATCCATCTCATCGTTATTTAATAATGGAAGAATTTGCGCAAGAGTTGTGATTGCAACTTTCGAAGCAACTTCACCGCCTGCATGACCACCCATGCCATCTGCTACCGCAATCAATACGCCATTTATCAGCGCAGAATCTTCATTTCCGCTTCTATGCAGTCCAACTTCACTGCGACCGGTTGCAAAGAAACGTTGACTCACGTTTCCTAGCCTACGGGTAGAATTCGCAGGTGAGTAAATATGCCTATCTTGGCCCAGTTGGTACCTTCACTGAAGCTGCCCTGCGCACGATTACAGGCGATTCAGATCAGTTAATTCCGTGCTCAAATGTCACGGCCGCGCTAGATATGGTCCGTGATGGTTCGGCAGATTTCGCGCTAGTTCCAATCGAAAACTCTGTTGAAGGCGTTGTCGCAAGAACACTCGATGAATTAGCAATCGGCGAACCATTAATTATTGTAGGAGAAGTTTTACTACCAGTGACTTTTGCATTGATGGTGCGCGATGCAAATGCGGAGGTAAAGAAAATTGCAACACATCCTCATGCAGAGGCACAGTGCCGCAAATACATTGCAAAGCACTATCCAAATGCGGAGTTGATTACTACTAATTCAACTGCAGCAGCAGCAGAAGCGCTAGCAAATGGCCAATTTGATGCAGCGGTTGCATCTGAAGTTGCAGCAAAGACTTATGGGCTAACAGTTTTAAATAGCAATATTGGCGACTCAGATGCGGCTGTTACCCGTTTCGTAAAGGTCTCAAAGCCAGGTGAAATTCCGGCGCCAACTGGTTTTGATCGCACCTCACTTGCTGCATTTATCGGGATCGATCACGCGGGTGCGTTACTTGAAGTTTTAACTGAGTTTGCTGTGCGCGGTGTAAATCTAACTTTCATCCAATCTCGACCAACTGGCCGCGAACTTGGTCACTATCACTTCATCATTGATGCCGAGGGCCATATCAACGATGCGCGTGTAGGGGATGCGCTAACTGGCTTACGCCGTATCTGTGAAGATATTCGTTTCTTAGGTTCTTATCCGCGTGCAGATAAAGTTGCGCCAACCACCACCAAAGCAACAAGCGATGATTCATTTAAAAGTTCTAATAACTGGTTAGAAGATGTACGAAAGGGGCGCGCAATATGATCGATATCAAGTTAATCCGCGAAAATCCGGAGCTTGTTAAGTCATCGCAGCGCGGCCGCGGAGAAGACGAATCAATCGTTGATCGTTTAATTGCGCTTGATACCAAGCGTCGCGAAGCTATCTCTGCTTTCGAAACTGTACGTGCAGAACAGAATCTTCTATCTAAATCTGTGGGCGCAGCTAAAGGTGATGAGAAGGCAGCGCTACTTGAGAAGGCAAAAGGTTTAGCGGCTCAAGTTAAAGAGGCAGATGCAAAGCGCGCAGAGGCTGAAGCTGAGACAACTGTTGTAGCAAAGCTTCTATCAAACGTTCTTGATCCAGATGCGCCAATTGGTGGCGAAGCAGATTTCAAAGTTATCGAACATGTTGGTGAACCACGTAAGTTTGATTTTGAACCGAAAGATCACGTTGAGCTAGGTAAGTTACTTGGCGCAATTGATACCGAACGTGGCGCGAAAGTTGCTGGCGCTCGCAGCTACTACTTAACTGGCGTTGGTGCGCTACTAGAACTTGCACTTATTAACTATGCGATTCAACAGGCAACTAAAGCAGGATTTATCCCAGTGATTCCACCGGTACTTGTTAATCCGCCAGCGATGGAAGGAACAGGTTTCCTTGGCCAGGCTGCAGAGAATGTTTATCACATCGAAAAAGACGATGTTTATTTAGTCGGCACATCTGAAGTTCCGCTTGCTGCGTATCACATGGATGAAATTCTTGATGCAGCGAAGTTACCAATTCGCTACACCGGTTACTCACCATGTTTCCGCCGCGAAGCTGGCACTTACGGAAAAGATACTCGCGGAATTATTCGCGTTCACCAATTTGAAAAAGTTGAGATGTTTGTATTTACAACTCCAGAAGATGCGAAGGAAGAACATAAGCGTTTGTTGCAGTGGGAGAAGGATTTCCTAAATGCAATGAATATTCCTTATCGCGTACTTGATATCGCATCAGGCGATCTAGGTTCATCCGCAAACCGTAAGTTTGATATCGAAGCTTGGATTCCAACCCAGAATGCATATCGCGAAGTTACAAGCACCTCGAATTGCACTGAATTCCAGGCTCGCCGCTTAAATATTCGCATGAAGGATGAGAACGGAACTCGCCCACTTGCAACGCTAAATGGCACTCTTGTTGCAGTTCCGCGCATGATTGTTGCGATTCTTGAGAACAATCAGAATGCAGATGGATCTGTAAATGTTCCAGAAGTTCTTCAACCATACATTGGTAAGTCAAAGCTTGAAGTGATTAATTGAGTTACAGACCAAAATTAATTGCAACAGATTTAGACGGAACTATCTGTCCACACGCTGCACCAATTTCTAAACGAACTATCGCTGCACTTACTCGTGCACACGAAATGGGTGTAAAAGTTTTCTTTGTAACTGGTCGTCCACCACGTTGGATGGGACAGATTAAAGAGGCATTTAACTTCGGCCAAGCGATTTGCAGTAACGGTGGCCAACTCTGGGATTTACAGAATGAAAAAGTTTTAGAGGAGTGGCGCATTACTCCAGATGATTTGCACACCACTATTACTCGTTTACGTAACGCGATTCCAGAGATTCACTTTGCCTTTGAAAATCACGGAGATTTCCGCCGCGAGAAAAAATACGAAGCTCGTTGGGATGTCGGTGTAGATGAAACTGGCGTCGATGACATTTTGGATTTCATTGACCAAGGTGCAATTAAATTATTAGCTCGCGGTTCAGATAAATTATTTAACTCTGATGAATTGCTTGCAGTTGCACAACGCGAAGTTGGCGATCTGGTAACTGTCACACACTCAAACCCTTGGGAATCATTATTAGAAATCAGCGCACATAGCGTTTCAAAGGGCGACACCTTGGCTGTGATGTGTGAACGACTACAGATTGATCGTGAAGATGTTGTGGCATTTGGCGATAATCCAAATGATTTCTCAATGCTCGAATTTGCTGGACGTTCGTACATCATGAGCGATGGACATCCTGATGGAATTAAATATGCAACGGCTTCTGCGCCTCCGTGCGACGAAGATGGAGTGGCTCAGATAGTCGAAGAGCTCCTCAATTTGGCGCCACGCCCGTAATTCATATAAATTACGCCGCGGAGGGCTCGCATAGCGGCCGAGTGCACCGGTCTTGAAAACCGGCAAGGGAAACCTTCGTGGGTTCAAATCCCACGCCCTCCGCCATATTTAAAAGGCGCGTGACTAAATGCACGCGCTTTTTGCTTTTCATAGATAGCGCGTCTTTCTTTGCAAGAGGAGACTTAGCCCCGTCCTTATCTCTCACGGAGGCTTACAAGATGGCAGGAGTTTTTTCGCCTGGTCGCGCCAAAATAGATGTTAAAACGCTACGTACTGATCGTTGGTGGTTACAGCCAACAATCACAGTTGCTGTTTTAGTTTCATTCATTATTTATGCAACCTTTAGAGCATTTGAAGCAAAATATTATTTTGCCGAACCACTGATCTCTCCTTTCTATTCACCTTGTTTATCTAGCGATTGCGTTGATGGTTCATCGTTATTAGGACAACCATTTGGACACGTAGTGCTATTTGGTTTAGCGATTTCACCAGCGTTATTTATTTTGATCTTCCCATTGGGATTCCGCATGACTTGCTACTACTACCGCAAGGCTTACTACCGCGGATTCTGGCAATCACCACCTGCTTGCGCAGTTGCTGAACCACATAAGTCCTATAGCGGCGAAACAAAAGCTCCGCTAATTGTTCAGAACGGACATCGTTGGTTCTTCTTAGCAGGTATGGTCTTTAATGTAATTCTTACAATCGATGCGTTACTTGCTTTCCGCAATGAACATAAAGAGTGGGGCCACATGTCAGTTGGCACCATCGTGTTAATAATTAACGCAGCGCTACTTTGGGGTTATTCACTTTCATGTCATTCATGTCGCCACATAGTTGGTGGACGTTTACGTAACTTCTCGAAGCACCCAGTTCGTTACAAGATGTGGGGTTGGGTTTCTAAGTTAAATGAGAAGCATCAGAACTTCGCTTGGGTTTCACTATTTGGTGTAGCTCTTACCGATCTTTATGTCCGCCTCGTTGCCGCTGGCACGATTACCAACTTCTACTTCTTCTAGGAGCTAGCGATGACACTTCAGAAATTTAAGTATGACGTTGTAATTATCGGCGCCGGTGGCGCAGGTCTTCGCGCTGCAGTTTCTGCGCGTGAAGCTGGCTTATCTGTAGCGATTATTTGTAAATCTCTATTCGGCAAAGCGCACACAGTTATGGCTGAAGGTGGCGCAGCAGCTGCGATGGGTAACGTAAACGAGAAAGATAATTGGCAGGTTCACTTCCGCGACACAATGCGCGGCGGAAAGTTCCTAAACCACTGGCGTATGGCTGAACTTCACGCAAAAGAAGCGCCAGAACGTATCTGGGAGTTGGAATATTGGGGCGCGTTATTTGATCGCACCAAAGAGGGAAAGATTTCACAACGTAACTTCGGTGGACATGAATATCCACGTCTTGCACACGTTGGCGATCGCACCGGTCTAGAACTTATCCGCACCATGCAACAACGAATCGTTGCGTTGCAGCAGGAAGATAAGAAAGAGTTTGGCGATTACGAACATCGCATCAAGGTCTTCCAGGAATTAACAATCACAGAAATCTTGAAAGAGAATGGCAAAGTTTCAGGTGCATATGGTTACTGGCGCGAAACTGGCGAAGAAGTTCTCTTTGAAGCAAGTGCAGTTGTATTAGCAACAGGTGGAATTGGTAAATCATTTAAAGTTACATCAAATTCTTGGGAAGGTACTGGCGACGGTCATGCGCTCGCATTGAAAGCTGGCGGACGCTTAAAGGATATGGAGTTCGTTCAATTCCATCCAACTGGAATGGTCTGGCCTCCATCTGTTCGCGGAATTCTTGTTACTGAATCAGTTCGCGGCGATGGTGGCGTACTTCGTAACTCTGATGGTGAACGCTTTATGTTTAATTACATCCCTGCAGTATTTAAAGAGATGTATGCAGATAACGAAGCAGAAGCTGATCGTTGGTATGCAGATCAAAATAATAATCGCCGTCCACCTGAACTTCTTCCACGCGATGAAGTTGCACGCGCAATTAATAGCGAAGTTAAAGCAGGTCGCGGAACTCCGCACGGCGGCGTTTACCTAGATGTTTCAACACGTCTTCCGGCAGAAGAGATTAAGCGTCGCTTGCCTTCAATGTGGCATCAGTTCTACGAATTAGCTGGCGTTGATATCACCAAGGAAGCGATGGAAGTTGGTCCAACTGCGCACTATGTAATGGGCGGCATTGATGTTGATCCAGATACCGCTGCAGCAATTGGCGTTCCTGGTCTATTTGCAGCAGGTGAAGTCGCTGCAGGCATGCACGGTTCGAATCGCCTTGGCGGTAACTCACTTACAGATCTACTTGTATTTGGTCGTCGCGCAGGCGATGGCGCAGCTGCATTCGTTAAATCAAATGGCGCTAACCCACCGTCAGATGCTTCAGTAAAGAGCGCATCTGATCGTTTAAATGCTCCATTTAATAACGCAGGCGGAGAGAATCCATACACAATTCACTCAGAACTTCAGCAGACTACAAATGATTTAGTCGGCATCATCCGTATTAAGCACGAACTCGAAGAGTCAATCACAAAGATTGCTGCACTTCGCAATCGCGCAGTTAATACAAAGGCTGAAGGCGGAAGAAACTTCAACCCTGGTTTCCACCTAGCTTTAGATCTAGACAATATGTTGTTGGTATCTGAAGCGATCGCTCGTTGTGCACTGCAACGCGAAGAATCTCGCGGTGGACATACACGTGAAGATTTTCCAAAGATGGATGCAAATTGGCGCCAGGTAAATTCAATTACAACATGGGATGGCAGTTCAATGTCTGTCATCAAGCAACCTCTTCCACCAATGCCTGCAGAACTTGCTGGTCTATTTGAGAAGGAAGAGTTAAAGAAGTATTTAACAGAAGAAGAGCTAAACACCTATGGAGGTGCAAAGTGAGCCGCACAATGAAGTTCCGCCTATGGCGCGGAGATAAGAACGACGGTGGTTTACAGGATGTACAGGTAGAAGTTAACGAGGGCGAAGTTGTGCTCGATGTAATTCACCGCATTCAAGCAACACAGATGGGCGATTTAGCTGTTCGTTGGAATTGCAAAGCTGGTAAGTGCGGTTCTTGCTCAATGGAGATCAACGGTAAGCCACGTCTTGCATGTATGACTCGTATGAATACTTTCGATGATGCCGAGACTGTCACCATCACACCACTTCGCGCATTCCCAGTAATTCGCGATCTAGTTACTGATGTTTCATTTAACTATGAAAAAGCTCGCGAGATTCCTTCATTTACTCCACCTGCAGATTCAAAGCCAGGCGATTTCCGTATGGCACAGGTTGACGTAGAGCGTTCACAGGAATTCCGTAAGTGCATCGAGTGCTACATGTGTCAGAACGTATGCCACGTAATTCGTGACCACGAAGAGAATAAGAAATCTTTCGCTGGCCCACGTTTCTTGATGCGTATGGCTGAATTAGATATGCACCCACTTGATCAGCGTCGTGATCGTAAAGATCTTGCGCAAGATGAACATGGTTTGGGTTTCTGCAACATTACCAAGTGCTGCACTGAAGTCTGCCCTGAACATATTCACATCACCGATAACGCGCTTATTCCACTTAAAGAGCGTGTAGTAGATATGAAATATGACCCAATTCGTTGGTTGGGTTCGAAGATTTTAAAGCGCGAAGATATCAAGCAGAAGTAAATTTTATTTTATGAAGTTACTAATTCGTTGGGGCGCTCTAGCTGCATCGTTCTGGGTTTCAACGGCGCTAGTTAGCGGAATCCATGTTGATGGTGGGGTAAAAACTTATCTCTGGGTTGCTTTGATATTTGGACTTATTAATGCGCTCCTTGGCTCATTGATTCGCCTTTTAACTTTACCAATTACATTCTTATCATTTGGATTGTTCCTAGTTGTCATTAACGCTGCAATGTTGCAACTAACTGCGCGCTGGAGCGATAAATTAACTATCGATAATTTTTGGTCAGCGATTTTTGCATCAGTAATTATTAGCGTTGTCACAAGCATTCTCGGAAAAGTTTTACGTAGCGCTCTTCCATGATCTTAGTTGCAGCTGGCGGCGTTGTCGGTTCACTTCTTAGATATATCCTTAACGAACTTTTCGGTTCTGACAAAACAGGTGTATTAATTGCAAACCAAATCGGTGTAGCTATAGCAAGTTATGCTGCTATATATTTTCTCAAGAATGAGAACAAGAACTTACAAAATTTCATAGTTCCAGGGTTCTGTGGAGGGCTTACTACTTTCTCGTCAGTGATCCTATTAAGTAATGAATTTGGTTTTGTATACATTTTAGAGAATCTATTTATGAGTTTATTAGTGGTCACATTTGTTGTTCCTTTTGCTAGGAGCAAGAATTGAATCTCTTGTTTTTCTCAATCGGAGCATCTCTGGGAGCTCCGATTCGTTTCTGGATCGATAACCAATTACGTCCTAAATATAGATTCCCACTCGGAATTCTCATTGTAAATATCTCTGGCTCATTTGTAATTGGGCTGTATGCAAACCATATGAATTACTTTGTCGTCGGTTTCTGTGGTGCGCTAACCACATGGTCCACATTTATCGTTGATGTCTTCATAGGGATTCAAGACCGCGCCTTTAAATCAAGCTTCATCAACCTGGTCGGCTCGCTACTTTTGGGCGTGTTAGCTTTTAAATTCGGGATTTCACTTCGTAGCGCGTAAAGTTCCGCTACGTGCGATTTATAACTGAACCATCATTTGACCTTACTTACGACGACGTTTTCATGGCTCCGAGCAAATCGGAACTTTCAAGCCGCATGGAAGTCGATCTACAAAGCAGCGACAACACCGGCACCACAATTCCTCTAGTTGTAGCGAATATGACGGCGATTGCAGGGCGCCGCATGGCTGAAACAGTTGCTCGCCGCGGAGGACTAGTAGTTATTCCGCAGGACATTCCTTTTATTGTGGTTAAAGATGTAATTCAATACGTAAAAAGTCGCCACACATTCTTCGATACACCAATTACATTGACGCCGACCCAGACAGTCGCGGATGCAGCATCGCTTTTACATAAGCGTGCACATGGTGCGGTTGTGATTGTTGAAAATAACAAACCAGTCGGAATCGTTACCGAAGATGATTTAAATAATGTTGATCGCTTTACTCAATTACAACAGGTAATGAGTAAAGAACTCACAACTATGCCGGATTCACTAGATCCACATCAAGCATTCGATTTCCTTAACGATAACCGTCGCACACTTGCACCAGTTGTAAGTAAGAACGGCGAATTAGTGGGAATCATTACAAAGATTGGCGCGCTACGTGCAACGCTTTATTCACCAGCGGTAGATAAAGACGGCAAGTTACTAATCGCAACTGCGGTTGGTATCAATGGAGATGTCGCGCAGAAAGCTGCGAAGTTAGTTGAAGCAGGTGCGGATGTAATAGTTGTAGATACGGCGCACGGCCATCAAAAGAAGATGATCGAAGCTTTAGAAGCGATTAAAGTTTTAAATCTTGGTGTTCCACTTGTTGCAGGAAACGTAGTTACAGCAGAAGGTGTACGTGATTTAGTTGCCGCTGGTGCTGACATCATCAAAGTTGGCGTTGGTCCAGGCGCGATGTGTACCACTCGCATGCAAACTGGCGTAGGTCGTCCACAATTCTCAGCTGTACTTGAATGTGCAGCGGAGGCCAAGAAGCTAGGTAAATCAGTGTGGGCAGACGGCGGAGTTCGCCATCCACGCGATGTTGCGCTGGCACTAGCTGCAGGTGCATCACAGGTGATGATCGGTTCATGGTTTGCAGGTACTTATGAATCACCAGGGGATTTAAAGAGCGATCCAAGCGGCCGTATCTATAAAGAATCTTTCGGAATGGCATCAAAGCGCGCAGTTAATGCACGCACTTCAGCAGAGGATGCATTTGATCGCGCACGCAAAGCGCTATTCGAAGAGGGTATCTCTTCGTCAAAGATGTATTTGGATCCAGCACGTCCAGGCGTTGAAGATTTAATCGATGAAATTATTGCGGGTCTTCGCAGCTCTTGTACTTATGCAGGTGCTAAAACTCTTGAAGAGTTTGCTGATCGCGCATTAGTAGGAATCCAATCTGCATCTGGTTATGCAGAAGGACGTCCGCTAAATAGCTCTTGGCGTAATTAAGAATTAGTTACGCGCGCCATCCAAGATTCAATTTCATCTGGGTGGCGTGGTAAGTTTTCACTTAAATTGATGCAACCATCTTTAGTGATGACAACATCATCTTCGATACGAATACCAATTCCGCGAAATTCTGGCGGGAATAATACATCATCAGGCTGAATGTATAAACCTGGTTCGATAGTAATAACCATTCCATCAGCTAACGGACCCATGTAAACATCGCGCTTCGCTGCAGCGCAATCATGAACATCCATACCCAACATGTGGCTTACACCGTGCAAAGTCCAGCGCTTATGAAAACCATTCTCTGGCTTTAACGATTCTTCGGCAGAAACCGGCAAAACTCCAAGCTTTTCCAAGCCTTTTGCTAATATCTCTTGGCATGCATTATTGATATCTGAGATCTTAACTCCAGCTTTAGCAGCTGCAAATCCTGCTTTCTGTGATTCATAAACCAACATATAAAGCTGTCGTTGTGCATCTGTGAACTTTCCATTTACTGGAAGTGTGCGGGTGATATCCGCGGTGTAATAAGAATCCATCTCAATACCGGCGTCAATCAACATCAATTCGCCATTTTTTACACGGCCATCATTACGTACCCAGTGAAGTATGCAAGCGTGTGAACCAGAAGCAGCAATTGTGTTGTAACCAAGATCGTTGCCTTCGGCGCGTGCACGGCCATAGAAGGCACCTTCAACAACACGTTCACCACGTTCGTGAGTTGTTGCTGTCTGTAAAACTTTTATCATGTCATTGAAGCCGCGACTGGTTGCATCTACTGCTTGCTGCAACTGATCAATTTCATATTGATCTTTAATTAATCTTTGTTCAGATGTGAAGATTAATAATTCATCATCTTTTTCGTGAACCGGAATCTGTGCATCAATCTTTGAATCCTCGCCGCGGATAACAACCGCAGGTTTCTTATCTGAAAGAAACTTCTCTAGATCAGCAACGCTACGCGTTTCGACTTGGTAGCGAATTTTTGCATCATCGGTTGTGTAACGACGACCAACCCATAGTTCGCCATATTTTGCATCGCGATAGAAAGCATCTGTGTCACGAGTAGAACGAGGCATGATGAAGAGGATTGAATCATGTCCATCTCCATTTGGTTCCAAAACTAAAACTGCATCTGGATTAGCTTCAACACCTTGCACGCCTGTGTAATAGGCGAACGCTGAATGTGGGCGGTATAGAAAATAACAGTCGTTACTTCGAACTTTATCAACACCAGATGGTAGGACGATTCGTAAACCTTTAAATGCGTCACTAAGAACTTTACGACGAGAAACGCATTTCTTAACTACTGGCGAAACGCCAAGATCAGTTAGCGGAGTAGCTGCCCAACCACCATGCATAAATTCAGAGAATTTAGGTGATGGCGCAGTGTCGTGGATTCTTTTCTGTTCTTCGGCGTCATTGCTCATTTGAGTAGATTACCAACATCAGTAAGACAGGAATTGGTCACTTTTGCAGGTCAAAGGTATCCTTACGCCTGTTGGAGACGTCGCATAGCCCGGTCGAGTGCGCCTCACTGCTAACGAGGTAAGGTGTAAAAACCTTCGAGAGTTCAAATCTCTCCGTCTCCGCTCTTTTTAATTTATTTCGTAATAGGGCTAATATCGCGATATGACAACGAAGTCTAATCATTCCGCACTAACTACTGCGCTCTCACAATTACACGACGCAACTAAGCTCTTAAATTTAAGCGATAACCAATGGCAAACTCTGGCCACACCAAGACGCACTCTGCAGGTAGCGGTTCCGCTACGAAGAGATAATGGAAATATTGAAATTTATCATGGCTTTCGAGTTCAATATTCAACAACTCGTGGTCCAGCAAAAGGTGGTGTCCGCTTCCACCCAGAGGTAGACATGGAAGAAACAGTTGCTCTTGCAATGTTAATGACGTGGAAATGTGCATTAACAAATCTTCCTTATGGTGGCGCAAAAGGTGGCGTGGCTGTCGATGTATCTAAAATTAGTTTGGCGGAGAATGAAAGATTAACCCGCAGATATACATCTGAAATTTTGCCAATTATCGGACCTGATCACGATATTCCTGCACCAGATGTCGGAACTGATGAGCGAAATATGGCGTGGATGATGGATACCTATTCAGTTAATGAAGGTTTCGCAGTTCCCGGAGTAGTAACAGGAAAACCAATCGTGCTCGGCGGATCTCTTGGAAGAAATTCAGCAACCGGAGACGGTGTAGGTATTGCAGTGCGTGAAGCTCTCCGAATTAAGGGTATTGATCCAAGTAGTGCGACTGTTGCAATTCAAGGTTTTGGAAAAGTTGGCTATTGGGCAGCAGTTGCTTGCGAATCTATGGGCATGAAAGTAGTTGCAGTTAGTGATGTAAATGGCGGCGTTACTGGATTTAAAGATGTACAAACACTTTGGAACCACTTCCAAACAAATGGTAATTTAAATGCACCTGGCACTGATTCGATTACAAACTTAGAGCTCTTGCACTTTGATTGTGATGTTTTGATTCCTGCAGCGCTCGCAGATTCAATTACTGCAAATACAGTTGATGGAGTTAAAGCGCGCATTGTGGTAGAAGGCGCAAATGGCCCAACAACCCCAGAAGCAGATAAAGCACTCATCGAAAAAGGTACTCTAGTTATTCCAGATATTTTGGCTAATGCTGGCGGTGTAATTGTTTCGTACTTCGAATGGGTTCAAGACAAACAGAATTACTTCTGGAGTATTGATGAAGTCAAATCAAACTTAGATGAAATTCTCATGCGTTCTATTAAAGAAGTTGAGAATTTATCAAATGATAAATCTGTAACTTGGCGCGAAGCAGCTATGATGATCGGTGTTGGCCGAGTAGCTGAGGCGCACAAACTAAGAGGACTTTATCCTTGATAGTTATAGACCAACGTCAGATAGAGACTTACTAAATAGCTCTAGCCCTAGTTTGGCATCTGCTTCACTGACGTTGCATGGTGGATTTAAGTGAATTCGATTGAAGTTGTTAAATGGCATCAATCCATTTTTCTTACAAGCTGCAACAATTTCATTCATTTTTGGACTTGATGAACCGTATGGTGCAAGAGGTTCTCTTGTTGAACGATCGGTCACCATATCAATTCCCCAAAATACGCCAGCGCCTCTGACATCGCCAATTACTTGATGTTTCTTAGCTAACTCATCTAAACCAGGTTTTAGTATCTCTGCACCAATTCTTGCGGCATTTTCAATCATGCCTTCTTCTTTCATTACATCAATTGTGGCAACAGCTGTCGCGCAAGCGAGTGGATGGCCAGAATAAGTTAACCCACCTGGAAATACACGATCATTAAATGTAGCTGCAATATTTTCTGTAATTACTACACCACCAAGTGGCAGATAACCTGAAGTTACACCTTTAGCGAAAACAATTAAATCTGGTATTACGTTTGTGTGTTGATATGCGAACCATTTACCAGTGCGTCCGAAGCCTGCCATAACTTCATCTGCAATCCATAAGATTTCATATTTATCGCAAAGTGCCCGTATTCCTTCAAGATAACCTGCTGGAGGCATCAACACCCCCGCTGTTCCAGGCACACTTTCAATAAGAATTGCGGCAATTGTTTTTGGTCCTTCAAAAATAATCATCTGCTCTAGGTGTTCGAGTGCACGTGCGCACTCTTCGGCTTCATTTGCCGCCCAAAATGAAGATCGGTATAAATATGGTCCCCAAAAATGTACGTGCCCATGGCTAAATTCATTTGGCAATCGTCTTGGATCTCCAGTTGCATTTATAGCTGCACCAGTATTGCCATGATATGAACGATATGTCGAGAAGATTTTATTTTTTCCAGTATGCAAGCGAGCCATTCGGACTGCGTTTTCTATACCGTCTGCACCTGCATTGGTGAAAAAGACTTTTGAGAAATCTCCACCAGCTAGTTCAACAATTCGTTTTGCAGCCTCATTACGTTGATGGTTTGCATGTTGAGGGGCAATTGTCGCTAGTACATCAGCTTGCTTCTTAATAGCGTCAATTACTTTCGGGTGTTGATGTCCAATATTCGTGAATACCAGTTGTCCAGAAAAGTCTAAATACTTATTTCCTTCATAATCCCAGAAATATGATCCGGAAGCTCCAGCCACAACCATTGGGGTAATTTGACCTTGGGCCGACCAAGAATGAAAAACATATTTACGATCTGCATCAAAAACTGATTTATTATCTTCAGCACTCATGACTATCCCTCAATTGTTTAGTAATACCCTATCTAAGCATTTATTTATGGCATTTAGTAGAGGTACGCTATGAATATGAAGCAAATTTCTCATTGGATAAACGGCAGTGTTTCTACAGAAAAGTCGGACCGAAGTGGCAATGTTTATAACCCAGCGACAGGTCAGATAACTGGTTCGGTTTCTTTCGCTTCGAACGAAACTGTCGATATAGCAGTCCAGGTATCAGTTACCGCATTTAAAGAGTGGCGACATAGTTCACTAACCAAGAGGACGCAGGTTTTATTTTCGTTCCGTGAATTATTTAATCAAAACAAAGGAAAAATTGCTGAATTAATTACAGCAGAACACGGAAAAGTTTTATCAGATGCACTTGGTGAAGTTACTAGAGGGCTGGAAGTTGCGGAATTTGCTTGCGGAATCCCACATTTACTTAAAGGTGGGTATTCAGAAGAAGTTTCAACAGGGGTTGATGTTTATTCAATCAGACAACCATTAGGACCAGTAGCAATAATCTCCCCATTTAATTTTCCAGCAATGGTCCCAACGTGGTTTTTTCCAATTGCCCTTGCTTGTGGCAATACAGTGATTGTTAAACCATCCGAAAAAGATCCAAGTGCGATCATGTTTATTGCTCAATTACTTAAAGAAGCAGGACTTCCTGATGGAGTATTTAATGTAGTGCACGGAGACAAAGAAGCTGTTGATGCGCTATTGCGCCATCCAGAAATTAAATCTGTTTCATTCGTTGGTTCGACTCCAATAGCGAAATATGTTTACGAAACAGGTACGGCTGCTGGGAAACGTGTTCAAGCTCTAGGTGGAGCAAAGAATCATATGGTGGTTCTTCCTGATGCTGATTTGGATTTAGCTGCAGATTCCGCAGTAAATGCTGGGTTTGGATCTGCAGGTGAAAGATGTATGGCGATTTCGATGTTAGTTGCCGTTGAACCTGTGGCAGATAAATTAATTCCTAAAATAAAAGAACGAATGGAAAAGATTAAAACAGGTGACGGAACCAAAGGCTGCGATATGGGCCCACTTGTCACTAAGGAGCATAGAGATAAAGTGGCTTCTTATATAGAAGCTGGCGTTAAAGATGGTGCAGTTTTAGTGATGGATGGGCGCACTGTAAAACCAGATGAGAATGGCTATTGGCTTGGCCCTACGCTTTTTGATAATTTAAATACATCAATGAGCATATATACCGATGAAATTTTTGGTCCCGTACTCGGAGTTATTAGGGTGAAAAGTTATGAAGATGCTCTTAAACTTGTAAATGATCACAAATACGGAAATGGGACCGCGATATTCACTAACGATGGTGGAGCAGCGCGTCGTTATCAAAACGAAGTAGAAGTTGGAATGGTCGGCATAAACGTTCCGATCCCTGTACCAATGGCTTATTACTCTTTTGGTGGCTGGAAAGCTTCACTCTTTGGAGATTCGCATGCACACGGAACAGAAGGCGTGCACTTCTTCACTCGCGGCAAAGTTGTAACTAGCCGTTGGTTAGACCCTAGCCACGGTGGAATTAATTTAGGTTTCCCAACAAATAATTAGGATCGTAAATAGCGCGCAAAGTTACGGAAATCTTCTACTTGGTAATCTATTTCGGGTTGACCATGAGCAAAACTAATTAGCCATTGTTCATCTAAACCAGGCGGAGTCATAATGTCATGGTTGATCGACCATAAAAATGAAAGTTCTGCAATATCGAAATCGGTTGCTTTGTAATCACGATAATTTCGAACTGGGGTTTCTGACCAAGTGGTACATCCTTTAACTCCAAAACCAACAGAATGTGCCGGCAATTCAAATTCCCCGATAATTTCACCGATTCTTTTTAGCGCTTGTAAATTAAATTCTTCACATTCAGCCAATTTTTCTGGCGTTGCAATGCGATCAATGACTTTCACCGCAGCCATACCCAACAAATGACCATTAAATGTTCCTAAATGAGACATACGTCCATCTGAAACCGATGTCATATATTCACTCTTGCCACCAAAAGCGGCTAAAGGAACTCCGCCACCTATGGATTTTGCTAAGCAAATCAAATCAGGAATTACACCAAGTCTTTGAGCTGCGCCTTGTGGACCTGCTGTAAGTCCAGTTTTTACTTCATCAAAAATAAGAAGAATTCCGTATTCGTCACATAACTGACGTACACGTTCAAGATAATTTTCATCTGGAACCACAATTCCAATATTTTCCATCACTGGTTCCATGATTAAACAAGAAATCGTTGTTGCATGTTTCTTGAAAATACGTTCTAGCGATTCCGCATTATTGTAAGGAGCAACATAAACTTCACCTGCAATTGCAGTTGATGGTACATAAGGAATTGGGTCATCTGCAGGACCAATTTGGTCTAAAGGAGGCTTAGTAGAAACCATAACTTGGCCACTACTGCCGTGATAACCACCTTCAATCTTTACAATCCCATCTTTTCCAGTGCATGCAGCTGCAGTTCTAATTGCATACAAAGTTGCTTCAGTTCCTGAATTTGTAAAGCGAATTTGATCTATACCAAATCTCTTACATAAAATTTCTGCGGCATCTTTGGAAATTGGTGAAGGGCTTGTAAACAAAGTTCCTACTTCAAGAGTATCCTTCAATTCAGCAGTTACGTCAGGATTTAAGTGTCCAACAAGCATGGCGCCAAATCCCATTGATAGATCTAGCATCTTCCTACCATCTACATTTGTGACCCATGCTCCTTTAGCAGAAGTCATAGAAATCGGCCACGGATCGAAAGATTGAAATGAAGAATGAACACCTAAAGGAATTGTCTGCAGGGCATTCTTATTTTCGATACCAGATTTAGCATTTACCTTGTCATATAACTCTAGCTGTTCGGCAATTTTCTTCTTTATAGATTCTTTATCTATTGATTTCGAAGGGCCATAAGTAGCTCTGAAAGTCTGTTTATGATTTGAATTTGCAGTCATTTGTAATTTGATACGCCAAAATTAGTTCAAAATTGAACAAGGGTTTGGGTATCAGCTCCTACCGAGGGTTAGTAAGAGTTAATGTACCAATTAATAAAGTAAAAACAAGCCTTTTACCATTATTTGTACTATGCGCGGATAACATTTACTGCGTTTATCGCAATAATTGCAATTCCAACAATGATGCCCAAATGTTTTGGGTGCAATTTAGCGACAAATCGCGCAGCTATTGGCGCTGCCAACATTCCACCAAGCGCTAAACCACCGACTGTCGACCATTCGACATCGATCTTGTCGAAGTTAATTAAAAATCCCAAGCTTGCAGCGAGAGCCACGCAGAATTCCGATGCGCTAACTGTTCCAATTACTTTTCTAGGTTCAGTTGAAGTTGTAGAGATAATTGTTGGAGTTACAACCGGACCCCAGCCACCACCGCCGGATGCATCAATAAATCCACCAGAAAAACCTAGAAATGTTAAGAAATTAGGGTTATCAATTTCTACCAAATTTACCTTCTCTGATTTAAAAATATTTCGGTAGAGCAGAACGAAGCCGAGCATCAAGAGAATTGTTGAAATAAAGATCTTTGATTTTGATAAATCAATATTGGATAAGAAGTTAGCGCCAAGAAAGGCACCAATAGAACCAGGAATCGCAAGGCGAATCATTACTTTCTTATCAACATTCTCAGCATGCCAGTGTGAAAGTCCAGATGCGAGAGTAGTTCCGATTTCAGCAACATGAACTGCTGCTGAGGCTACTGCTGCCGAGGCGCCTACTGTTACCAAAAGGGTTGAGCTAGTTAAACCGAAGCCCATTCCAAGTGCACCATCGATTAGCTGTGCAATAGAACCCACGATTGCGAATACGAGCCAATTCATAGAATCAATTTAACTAACTTTTGAACATTCTCTTCAAGCGACGCAGTGCCATCAAGCACTAAATCCGGGTTCTTTGGACGTTCGTAATCTTGTCCGACTCCTGTGAAATTTGGAATCTCTCCAGCTGCACTCTTTTTATAAAGTCCCTTTGGGTCACGCTGCTGACAGATATCAATCGGAGTATCGACAAAGACTTCTAGGAATTCGCCCTCTTCAAAAATGGACTTAGCCCTATTTCTATCATTTTCAAATGGGCTAACAAGTGCAGAAATCACTATTAGCCCCGCATCAACCATTAATTTAGCAACTTCAGATACGCGGCGCACATTCTCCGCGCGGTCTTCAGGGGTAAAACCAAGATCCATATTTAAGCCATGGCGGAGGTTGTCTCCATCCAACACATAACAGTGTGCGCCATTTGCAAAGAGCGTTTCTTCTAGCGCATTGGCGATAGTTGATTTACCTGAACCAGATAAACCGGTTAACCAGATTGCACGCGCCTTCTGATTCTTTTGTGCACTTCGCTGTGCTTTGTTTAATTCATAATTTTGATGATGAACATTGGTTGCACGTCGTAGTGCGTGACGAATCATGCCTGCACCTACTGTGCGTTGAGTTAATCGATCAACCAGAATGAAATTTCCAAATTCACGAGAATTTTCATACGGTTTAAGAATCATAGGAATATCAGTTGCAATTTCAACATCACCAATGTCATTCATATTTAAAGTATCGGCTGACATCTGATCACCAGTATTTACATCTAAACGGTGTTTAATCTTGGTAATCATTGCTGGGGAAGAAGAGGGACCAGAGAAGAGCATGTAAGAGCGGCTATGGATAAGTGCCTCTTCGTCCAACCAGACGATATGCGCTGAGAAGCGATCTGCTGCAGCCAATTCTTCGGCAGAGGTAGCAATTACATCTCCGCGAGCCACATCAACTTCAGGTTCAAGTACCAAAGTCACAGCTTTATTGGCCTCTGCCTTTGCAATCTCTTTATTGAAGGTAACTACTTTTGAAACCTTCGCGCTCTTATTACTCGGGAAGATTGTGACTTCATCGCCAACTTCAAATTCACCTTGTGTAACCGTCCCAGCTACACCTCGGAAATCATCAGCGCGAGAGATTAACTGTGCGCGCATCAAACCTGGTGCACCAGAAACTACAGGAGAGCGCCACTCTTGGATTGCCTCTTGCAGAGTAGGTCCGGAATACCAAGGCATGACGTCTGTTTTATAGACGACGTTATCGCCGGCTAGTGCGCTTAATGGAATGAGCACTACATCTTTTAAGCCCAAACGGTTAATGGTTTTTGAAATATCAGCCACAATTTCGTTAAAGACAGATTCTTTATAACCCATCGCATCGAGCTTATTTATCGCCACGATTATTCGGCTAACACCCATAAGTTCGCAGATTGTTAAATGGCGCAGAGTCTGTGTACGAACGCCTTTGGTTGCATCAATTAAAACCAGTCCAATATCTGCGCGCGATGCCGCAACTACCATGTTTCGGGTGTACTGCTCGTGCCCAGGCGCATCAGAGATAATTAAGCGCTCGCCATTTAATAAAGTCATGGAGCGATAAGCAACGTCAATGGTGATTCCTTGCTCGCGCTCTGCTTCAAGGCCATCAGTCAATAAGCTGAAATCAATTTCTCCAGCAGGGATTGTGGAACCGCTGCGACGAGTTTTCTTTGCCGCATTAATCGTGTCATGTGGAACGCTATTAGTTTCAACCAATAAACGTCCTATTAAGGTGCTCTTTCCATCATCTACCGAACCACAAGTTAATAGTCTTATTACGGAGTTGGTCATTAGAAATAACCCTCCGTCTTCTTCTTCTCCATGGAATCTTCATTGTCGCCATCAATCAATCGAGTTGCACGCTCTGAGAGATTTACATTTAAAACTTCTTCCACGACTTCTTTAATTGTCTGCGCTGTTGATTCGACTGCTGCTGTTAATGGATAACAACCCAAGGTACGGAAACGAACCATTGCATCGAATGGGGTTTCACCCTCTTGAAGCGGATAACGCTCATCATCAACCATAATTAATTGATCGCCGCGTTTAACCATTGGTCGGTTCTTTGCAAAGTAAAGCGGGTTAACGTGAATATTCTCTTGCAAGATGTAGTGCCAAATATCTGCTTCAGTCCAATCAGATAAAGGAAATACGCGCATGGTCTGACCTGGCGCTAAACGAGTGTTGTAGGTACGCCAAAGTTCAGGACGCTGTGCACGTGGATTCCAACGATGTCCTTCATCGCGCACGCTAAAGATTCGCTCCTTTGCGCGGCTCTTCTCTTCATCGCGACGGGATCCACCGATAGCGGCATCAAAGCCATATAAATCAAGGGCTTCTCGTAGCGCGACGGTTTTCATAACGCGTGTGTATTCAGAGATTCCAGAGGTAAATGGATTAATTCCAGCTTCAACACCTGCTTGGTTGGTGTGCACAATTAACTGGACACCTAAATCTTTAACAACTTCATCGCGGAAAGTAATCATTTCCTTGAACTTCCAAGTTGTATCTACATGCAATAACTTAAAAGGAATCGGCGATGGGTAGAAAGCTTTACGCGCTAAGTGGAGCAGAACCGATGAGTCTTTACCGATTGAATACATCATTACTGGATTACGGAATGATGCTGCGGTTTCGCGCAGAATTTCAATTGATTCGTTCTCTAAATGGCTGAGAATCTCTGATCTAACGTCCATCAAATCCCCGCAAAATCAAAGTCAGAGAGCTTCTTGTGATGAAGCGCTAAATATTCATCCTGTGCTTTCGAGCTCTTATCCATCTTTGTGGTGGTCGGAGCTTTTGGCAGAGTATCTAAACCTTTGTCAGAAATTGCGACAAACTCTTGAATCTTTCTGGTGGTCTCAGGATCATGTAATTGCTTAAATTCAATATCCATAATCTTGCAATTACTTGCAATTGCACTCTTCTTAACTTGTGCATACCAATCAATATAGCTCTTCACATAGTGCTGAAGTTCTGCATCATTTACTTCAACTTCAAACTCTGAACTATTTACTTTATGCCACTTACCGGAAGCATTTGCTTTCTTTAATGATACATATCTATCTAAATGATTACGACGCAAGATCACGATATGTGGTTGGTACTTTGCAATTACCTGCTGCAAAGTTTCAAGTTTGAGATGTTCCGGGAAAATCTTGATGGTGTGTGTTCCTGGAAAGAGCATGATCTTCTCAATGGTTTTGAACGGATCAAGTGAAGTTTGTTCAAAACGGAAATGGGTCCATACCTTCTTTTGACGGCGGGTATTTAAGAAGTAGCGCCATGAGAAGAAAGGGATGTACTTATTTAAATACTCAACAATCGGGCTCCACTGGTTGAAAATAAAGAATTCACCGTAGTAATTAAGGCCGATTTTCTCGTGGTTAATCATCGAAGCCAGTGCGTGGGTGCCAGATCTTGGAAAAGAGATAATCAAAACTAATTTTGAATTTACATTCTTCTTGGGATTTGGTTGGTACTTGAGTAAGTACTTGCAATTGAGGAGAAATTTGCGGAATCCATGCGCGATTCCGTAGTTATTTCTCTCTGATGCCATGAAGGGATGCTATCAAGCAGGTGAGGTAATCTTTGCTGGTGCCACTTCAAAGCAATGCAAGTATGAGCAGAAATACTTCATTTGCTACAGAACTCGCAGAGATTTCTAAGGTTCGCAAAGCTCGAAGAGATTCAATCAAAGAATATCCATCAGTTAGCGTCGTTATCTCGACTCTTCGTCCAACGGATCTTGAAAATATCCTCGGCCAAATGGCTAAGCAGACGCTGCCAAAATTTGAATTATTACTGGGCCTTCACGATATTGAGTTAAATGCAAAACATAAAGCGCTAATTAAGAAGCTGCAAGCTCGCAAAGTTTCTGTTTCTCATTATAAGTTTCCAAAATCTGCAACTCTTGGTGGAATTCTCTCTGCACTCTGCGAGAAATCATCAGGCGAATACATTTCAAAGATTGACGATGATGATTATTACGGCCCAGAGCATTTAAGAGATTTAGTTGATGCAGCGATTGATACGAATGCTGAAGTCGTTGGCCGTGCCATGAATTATGTTTATTTAGAACCACTTTCAATTACAGTGCGTCGTTTCTCTTCAACAGGAATTCAAGCAGTTGAACTCTGGAGCGATTGGGTATGTGGCGGAACTATTTTGGTAAAGCGCGCAGCTGCAAAAGCTGCAGGATGGTTTGGTAACGGAACAACTGCAGTTGATCGTTATCTACTTAGCCATGTAACTGAAAATGGCGGAAAGATCTGGCGCACCTTTGGCGCGGGATACATTTACCGACGCACCTTTACCTTCCATACCTATGTAACCAACTATTCAAAGTATTTGAACAATGCCAATGAACAACGCGTTGGTATCTGGCCAGATCCGATTTTTGGGACAGCAAAATGAGCCAAGTTTTCCGCTTCGAGCGACCAGAAAATCTGGAGATATTAGAAGAGTGCAAACTTTCTGTAGCCGTTGTAATCTCTTGCCGCGGTGGCCAAGATAAGTTGGATTTAACTCTCGCATCATTAGCTGCGCAGAGCTATCCAAGTAAGTTAATTAACGTTTATATCGTTGATGATGGAAGCGAACCTCCACTTAAGTTGCCAAAGATTCGCCCAGCAAAAACTAAGTTAGTTAACTACAAGGGCGACCCAAAGAAGTGGGGCAAAACCAAGGCTACAAATGCAGTAACTGCTGGTCTTAAAGAGGATGTCCTCTGGTTTGTCGATGCAGATATGGTCTTTGATCCAGATCATTTAGCGCACCATATGAAGTGGCACCACGATGCAGATGATTACGCAGTTTTGGGCTGGAAACGTTTTGTTAAAGAGTGGAGCTACACACCTGCTCAGCTGAAGAAGTCTTTGGATAATAGTGAATTTCTAGATTTACATGAAGAGCATTGGGGTAAAGAGCGCTGGGAATCTCGCAGTGAACGCACCAATGATTTACAGAATCCAGGAATGGAAGGTTTTCGCAACTTCGTTGGCGCAACTTTCTCAATGTTTAATAAGCGTTGGAAAGAACTTGGCGGATATAACCCAGATTTAATTACCGGTGAAGATACTGAACTTGGTTGGAGAGTTCAGAATTCAGGTTTACGAATGGTCGCAGATCGCCAAGCGCATTCATGGCATCTTGGTTACAGCACCGTAGAAGAGAATAAAGAAGAGATTAGCCGTCACAACAATCCGGCTCTTGCGCAATTAATTCCTGAAATGAAATCTATTCGCGCACATAGCAACGAACGCTTTCAAGTATCTAATTATGAAGTAGTTCTTGATGTACGTAATTGCAATTTAGCCAAGCTTCGTAAGATCGAAACCGAGCTTTTAGAAGTTGCTGGCACACAAGCAGATTTCATTTTGCTTGCTAATTGGAGCGATTTAAAGCGCCGTTATTCACCAGTTAAGGATTCACTTGCAGATATTCGCGAAATTCATAACTGGTTAAAGGGAAGTTCGCAATATAAGTTCCATAACATTGATGCGGATGCGCAGATTCGTATTGAAGAGATCTTGGATCTCTTTACCGTTTCAGCAATTCCATTACATATCTTTGCCGAAGGCGAATTCGATTTAAATCTAAAGGATTTAATCAACCACCTACTCAATAAAGATTATGGGTTACTAGGTTTGGCCAATAATCAGGATCGTCGCGCATTTGCACTGGTTAATCCGGCGCTGGCTCGCGCTCGTCGTACCAAGGGCGATACCTATGCAAATATTGCCGAGCAGTTCGGTGTCTATTGGTTAACTTACGAGAAATTCCAAGAGGTTTATGACGGTAAGCGTTCAACTGTTGCTAGATTCTCTCGCTTTGTTAAGCGCGAAGGTAAGAAAATCAATTCGCCTAAGCAGCTTGGCATCTTCATCGGCAAGATTTTGAAATTGGTAAAGCGGAAAATTCTTAAATGAGTAAGCCAACGGTAATTCTTGCAACAAGTAATGGCATTGGTATGGGCCATTTAGCGCGTGCAAGTGCGATTGCAAAAGCGCTTAAAACAGATGCCAACCCAATTATCGTTTCCATGGCCGGCGGTATTGCAGAGATTCCAAGCGCGTTAGGTATTCCTTGCGAATATATCCCAGGCAAAGATCGTCGTTGGATGCCAAGACCAAAGTGGGATTTATATCTACGCGATCGATTAGTTGCGCTAATAGATGAGACTGATGCGAAAGTCTTAACTTATGACGGCGTAGTTCCATACGCAGGTGTAATCGCCGCTCGTATTGCGCGACCTAAGGTGAAGCTAGTTTGGATCCGACGCGGTCTCTGGCAAAAAAAGATTCATCGTTTTGCACTCCCACTTCAATCTAAATCAATGGATTTAATTATCGAACCTGGCGATTATGCATTTGCATACGATCACGGCCCAACGTCAAAACGTAAAGATTCAATCAGAACTGCACCGGTTTCGCTCTACCAATCTGATGAAGCTTTAAGTCGTGAAGAATCTCGCAAGATTTTAGGTTTAGACCAAAACCGACCTGCAGTTTTAGTTCAGCTCGGTACTGGCGCAGATGATGCCAACGAGAAGATGACTGCAGCGCTTAAAGGACTTTTAAATTGGCCGGATTTACAGGTCGTTTTAACTAAAGAACCAGTAGATAAAGCAGGTAAATCACTTGCTCCAGCCGGTCTTGATTTGAAAGTTGCGCGTTACTTTCCGCTTGCAAAAGTTTTAGCGGCATTTGATGCCGGCGTCTGCGCAACTGGTTATAACGGAGTTCATGAACTTCTAAGCGCTGCGCTACCAACTGTTTTAGTATCGAATATTCGCGGTATGGATGATCAAGAAGCTCGCGCGAAATGGTGTCACGATTTTGGCTACGCGTTACGTGCTGATCAGGCAGATTTAAATGACATCACAAATACCGTTAAGAAATTACAAGATTCAAATGTTCGCTCATCGCTTACAAGTAAGTGTCGCACCCTTCCTGCGCCAATTGGTGGAGAAGAAATTGCGCATAAGTTAATTAAATTTATTACTGAACCATCGAAATCAAATAACCTCGCGCGCATCTTCTTGTTCCAATCACTGCGCTATTTAGCTATTGGCTACCGCGCCGTCGTTAAGCAGAAGCCAGGTCAATCTGTAAGTAGCGATGCGCCGATTTTTAGCGATTCAACTGAAGCGGCAGAGCTTCATAAATTGATTCGCTCTGGCACCCGCTTTGAGCACCTAATTGCTGGTGCTTCGGCCAAGTATCAAGCGGCGCGTAAGTCACTTGCTGATACCTATTACAATTAAGCCTTCAATCGGGGAGTTGTTTTGAAAACTTATTCAATCGCAATTATCGGCGCAGGTCCTTCTGGTTACTTCGCTGCGCAAGCGCTTCAGAACCTCGAAACTGACGATCAGAAGTACACAATCGACATTATTGAACGCCTACCAACCCCATGGGGACTTGTTCGTAGCGGCGTTGCGCCAGATCATCCAAAGATTAAAACAGTTTCGAAAGTTTTCGAAAAGGTTGCTACTGCGGGAAATGTTTCACTCTTTGGCAACGTAGAAGTTGGTAGCGATATCTCTCTTGAATCGCTAAAAGATAAGTACGACGCGGTTATTTTGGCTACCGGTTCATCTATCGGTAAGAAGCTTGGCATCCCTGGCGAAGAGCTAAGTAATTCAATCTCTGCCGCTGATTTTGTTCCTTGGTATAACGCACACCCAGATTACGCAGATTTAAATCTAGATTTAACTAGCGATACCGCAATTGTTATCGGCGCAGGAAATGTGGCGATGGATTGCGCACGTATGTTGGCAGTTGATCCATCAGAACTTGAACCTACTGATACCGCAAACCATGCAATTGATGCGCTGAAGTCTTCAAAGATTCGCAAGGTTTATATCTGTGCTCGTCGTGGCGCAGAGTTTGCTGCATTCACTTCTCCAGAACTTCGCGAACTTCCAGACCTTGAACATACAAATGTAGTAATTAGTAAGTCAGAGATCGAAGGCGCAATTACCCGTGCCGGAGATACTCCTGAGAAGCACACCAAGAGCAATCTTGATGCGATGCTAAATATTGCAAATAACGAATCTCATCCTCACGAGCGCACTATGGAATTTCTATTCCAGCATGTGCCAACTTCAATTAATGGCAACGGAAAAGTTGAGAGCGTTACTTTTAAAACTCCTGAAGGTGAAAAGACAATCAATTGCGGATTAGTTATCTCAGCAATTGGTTACACACCAAAAGAAGCAGCTGGAGTTCCAGTTGAATCAGGTAAAGTTTCAAATACTGATGGTTTTGTTGGTGAAAATATGTACGTTGTTGGTTGGGCAAAGCGCGGACCATCAGGTGTAATCGGAACTAATAAATCAGATGCTGCTGATGTTATGAAGTTATTAGTTGAGAAATTACCTGCAACCCCAAAGGAGAAGTTCGATCTCGGTGCATCTCTTGATGCAAAGATTGTGACTCAACCAATTTGGGAGAAGATAAATAGCGCTGAAGTTTCTGCTGGTGAACCATTAGGAAAGCCACGTTTAAAGGCAGTTTCTCGCGAAGAATTGCTCAGTTTGGGCGAGCGTTAATTCTTTAGTAGTATTCGCAAGGCTTAAACCAGCGCCCGTAGCTCAACGGATAGAGCATTTGACTACGGATCAAAAGGTTAGAGGTTCGAATCCTCTCGGGCGCGCTTTAGATTAACTATGTGGTGACGAAATATATGCATCGATAACTTCAGATGTTGGACCTTGTGCACGAATCTTGCCGTGCTCCATCCAGATTGCGCGAGTAGCTAAAGTTCTAACAGTTTCAAGGTCATGAGAAACTAGAACAACAGTCGATCCTTCGCCCATGATTTTTTCCATACGTGCGCGTGATTTCTCCATGAAATCAATATCGCCAACGGCTAAAACTTCATCAACTAAGACAATATCTGGATTGATATCTGTGGCAGTGGCGAAACCTAAACGTGCGACCATACCGCTGGAGTAGGTGCGAAGTGGAAGATCAACGACTTCCTGTAATCCCGCCCATTCGATCAAATCATCGATGCGCTCTTTAACAATCTTTGGATCGCGGCCATGAATCGCAGCGTTGAGCATGATGTTTTCGCGCCCTGAGAGCTCTGGATTAAAGCCAACTCCAAGCTCAATCATTGGTTCTACGTGGCCCTTAACAATGATTCGGCCATCGGTTGGTGGAATAACGCGAGAAATAACTTTTAGTAGAGTTGATTTACCAGAACCGTTGCGACCGATAATCGCAAGAATCTCACCAGAGCTAATATCAAAAGAAACACCATCAAGTGCGCGGAATGTTTGATACTTACGCTTTCCTTTAAGGATTTCAACAGTTGCTTGTTTCATTGATCGCGACTTAGTTGTAGCGCGGCGATATTCAACAGTTACATTTGAGAGTGAAACTACTTGGGTCATAGCTTTGTCACTCCCTTCGGCCACCACTTAGCGAAGAGATATAAACCAAGTGCAAAGACGATGGTTGAGAATGAACCCAGGTAGATCCAATCGTGAATCGTTCCGTTAAAGGTTCCGCCCCAAGATTCGCGGAGCACATTTAAAAATGAAGTCAGCGGATTTTTGCCAATTACCTTCTGGGTATTTGGTCCAAGTGCGCTTAGTGAATAGAAGACCGGAGTCATATAAGTAAGTAGCATCAGCATTACTTGAATTAAATGGCGAGCATCGTCGAATTCAAGATATGCGATTGCAAAGAGCAGACCCAGCCCGGTGGTTAAAAGAATCATGAAGAAGATAATTGGAATGATTAACAGCGCTCGCCAATTAAGCGAATGATGCATCGCATAAACCACAAGGGTCAGGGGGATCAGACCGAAGATAAAGTTGATCGCAGAGCTGATGGTTCCGGAGAGCGCAAAGATTTCAGGACGCACGTAAACTTTATTTAATAGCCCCGCACCGCCTGCGATTGCATCAGCTGCGAAATTAACGCCTTGGTTAAAGAATGTACTCATCAGAACACCGGCGAAAAGATAAGGAAGGAATGTCTCTCGGTTCTGAAGACCGCGCATGAATACGGTGTTGAAAACGTAAAACATAACTGTGGTGGTCAAAATTGGATTTAAGAGCGACCAACCAACGCCAAGAACTGATCGTTTATAGCGAACAGTTAAATCTCGGACAATCAGAATTCGAAGCAGTGAGCGATGTTTATAAATCTCTTGGAGCTGCGAAATTACTGGAATTCGCCGTTCCGCTGAGTCGTATACCTGCATTGGTGAATTCTAAAGGTTATTTCATAAATAACGCGTTGAGACGGCGGGTGGTGAAGTAGAGACCCGCAGCAATAAATACCGAGAAATAGGCTAAATGAATAAATATTGATGAATCCACTGTGCCTAGAGTCAGCATGCGCATCAAATCAATGCCTTGAGTAAGCGGCGTCCAGTAAACGATATTTGCAAGCCAATTAGGAAGAATCGATAGTGGGAAAAATGATCCACTAAATAGAGTCAGCGGCAAGATTGCAATGTTGATCATTCCCATGTGTTGGAAACTAGTCATATAACTAGTGCATGCCATTCCAATTGCAGCGAATCCGAAACCAATTAACGCTCCAGCAGGAACTGCTAATAACGCCCACCAAGATTCAATTAATCCAAGTGGAGTTACAACAACCATAAATGCAGTTGAATAAAGCGCGCCTCGAAGAAGTGCCCAAGCAATTTCGCCAAGTGCAACATCCATTGGTCCAAGCGAGGTTGCAAGCATTGCGTGATAGAGGCGTGATTCGTGAATTTTAAAGAATACATTCCATGTTGCATCCATGATTGCACCCATCATTGCAGCAGAAGCTAAAAGCCCTGGAACCACGAATGATGCATATGAAACTGTTTGGCCATTATCTAATTCGATATTGCCGATGAAATTTCCAACTCCATAACCAAATACAACTAAGTTAAGAAGCGGCTCAATAAATCCAGAGAGCACCACCATCCATGCAGATGATTTAAATTGAATCCAACTACGTTCTAGAACAACGCGTGCGCGGCCAGAGTAAACACCTTCACCTGGTTTACCGCGGCGCTTTTCAGCGATTGCAATTGCAGATAAGAAACTCATTTTGCGAGCCTCTTTTCAAATGCGCGGAAAGCGAGGGTTAAACCGACAACAATCATGGTTACTAGAAATGCAACGTGAGTCCAAACCAACCAGAGTGGAATATCGTGGCCATAAGTTAAGAATCGACCTAAATCAGTGGCATGCCAGAGCGGAGAAATCCAACCAATCCAGCGCAGATAAATAGGAATTGAATCAAGCGGGAAGAAAGTTCCGCTTAAGAAGAACATTGGTTGAATTACAAAGCGACCAACGAAGGTAAAGAAGTGATCTTCATTCTTAACATTTCCAGCGAATGCCAACATAACTGCGCCAAATGCGGCGCCGGCCAGAATGCCGGCGGGAAGCGCGAGCCATGCATGGGGAGCTTTTAATACTCCAAATAGCGCCATCACAATGTAGTAACAGACCACAGTAAAAATATTGCGAACCATTGCAGCCCAATAAACACCGAGCGCGATTTCGCGGCCACCAAGTGGCGTTGCATTCATGCCGAAGAAAGTTTTATTCCAGAGAAATCCACTTAGCGTAGGGAAGATGGTTTCATCCATTGATCCTTGAATGGCGGCGTTAGCTAATAGTGCAGGAGCTAGAAATACTAAATATGGAACGCCGTCGATGCCGCCGGAGTTGCGATTAATAAGTGTGCCAACGCCAGCACCAATTGCTAATAAATAAAGAAGTGGATTGGCAACTGAGTACATGAAGATGATCATCGCGAACTTCTTCATGTTCACTAATCGCGCCTCTAAAACAAAGCGCGAACCGCCAGTAGCAACTTTGCGCATTATTCGATCAAAGTTCTTCCGGTTAAGCGCAAGAAAACATCTTCTAGAGATGAACGGCGAACCAGTGAAGTCTTTGGGTGCATATCCGCGCGCATAATCTCTTCAAGTACATGTTCGGCATTCTCTGAATAAAGCAGGATGCGGTCTGGGAGGACTTCAAGACGCTCACATTTATCGCGTAATTTATCTGCGACTACTTCATTATTTTCAGAACCGAAGCGAACTTCCAGAACTTCCTTTGACGAGTAGCGCTTAATTAAATCTGCAGGAGAACCTTCCGCCATGATTTTGCCGCGGTCGATAACAATTAAACGTTCGCAGAGCTGTTCGGCTTCATCCATAAAGTGAGTGGTAATAACTAGCGTTACACCCTTCTCTTTTAAGCGGAATAAGCGATCCCAGAGAATATGGCGCGCTTGTGGATCTAAACCAGTTGTTGGTTCATCAAGCATCAAAATTTCTGGTTCAGAGACGAGTGCACGAGCAATAGTTAAACGGCGCTTCATGCCGCCAGATAAAGATTCGACCTTGGCATCGCGCTTCTCTTCGAGCTGTGCGAATTCAAGTAACTCTTCGATTTTGCCTTTGATGAACTTATTTGAAAGTCCAAAGTATCGACCGTAGATATAAAGATTCTCCGTAACAGTTAGCTGTTCGTCCAGATTATCTTTCTGCGGAATAACGCCAAGATGGGCACGAATCTGCGGACCGAACTTCTCTGGATCTTTATCGAGAATAGTTAAGTCGCCACTGGTGCGTTGCGACGTCGCGCCAATAATGCGCATTGTGGTTGATTTACCGGCGCCATTAGGGCCAAGAAGACCAAATGATTCACCGCGATAAACAGAGAAATCAATCCCGTCCACCGCAGTGAAGTCACCGAACTTTTTGGTTAAGCCGCGAGCAACAATTAACTCTTCAGACATAAAGAGAATTGTATGACTTTAAGCGCGAAGTGTCTTTGCCAAGTCTGTGAAATCTTCAACCAAGATATCGATTTCACGTTGACCATGTGCCAATGAAATTAACCATTGTTCATCAAGTCCCGGAGGAGTAATGATGCCGCGGTTAATTGACCAGAGCCAAGACAACTCTGCGATCTTAAAGTTTGTTGCTTTGTAATCGCGATAATTACGTACTGGGTTTTCAGACCAAGTAATGCAACCTTTAACACCGAAACCAACTGTGTGTGCTGGTAATTCGAATTCATTGATTACATCTGTAATTCGTAGCAGTGCTTGATCGTTCCAGTTCTCTGCACGTGCAAGTGCTGCAGGTGTACAAATCTTGTCGATTGCACGAACGCCAGCCATTGCAAGAGGATTACCGTTAAAGGTACCGAAGTGCGCCATACGACCATCAACAACAGTCTGCATAAAGCGTAAATCTCCACCAAAAGCAGCTAATGGAATACCACCACCGATTGATTTAGCTAAACAGATTAAATCTGGATTTACACCGAGACGCTCTGATGCGCCTTGTGGTCCAGCAGTTAAACCTGTTTTAACTTCGTCGAAAATTAAAACTACATCGTATTGCGTGCAGAGTTCACGGATTCGTTCTAAGTAACCAGCATCTGGAAGAACAATGCCGATATTTTCTAGAACTGGTTCCATGATTAAACATGCGATTTCACTTGCATGCTTCTTGAAAATTTCTTCAACAGCTTCGGCATCGTTGTAAGGAACAACCCAAACATCACCAGCAACTGCTCCGTAAGGAACAACTGCATTAGGTAAATGCTCATCGCCAGCATCAGCAAGAGATGGTTTTGAAGAGACCATTAGCGGGTCATAACTACCGTGATATCCGCCTTCAATCTTCATGACGCCATTGCGACCGGTATATGCACGCGCGGTGCGCACTGCATACATGGTTGCTTCGGTGCCAGAGTTGGTGAAGCGGACAAGATCTAAGCTAAAACGCTTGCAAATACGTTCTGCAGCATCAGTTGAAATTGGTGATGGAGTAACGAATAGAGTGCCGATATCCATTGCTGTTTTGAGTTCACGAATAACATCAGGATTTAAATGTCCTGCAAGCATCGCACCAAAACCCATCGAGAGATCTAGTAATTGCCGTCCATCTACATCTGTCATCCATGCGCCTTGCGCAGAGACAATTGATAGTGGATATGGATCCCAGTACTGGAATGAACTTGTTGCGCCTAAAGGCAGAACCTTTTTAGCAGCATCATTTTCGATGCCAGACTTAACAGTAGTTTCTTTATATCGCGCCCATTCTTGATCTAGCAGGGCAGCAATTTTCGCTTCGTTTAGTGGTTTTACAGATGTTGGTGTGTGTCTAAAAGTTTGTGCGTGGTTAGCGCGGGTTTGCATTTGTTAATCAGTACATACAATTGTCAAGATCGATTTCGACCAGAGATTGAGTTGTACTCTCCTTTTCCTGAGTTCTCGTTCTAAAGGCGAGGTTATCAGTTTAAAATTTAAAGGCAACTCCCATGCGTAAATTTCCTTCTATTCTTCGAATTTACGTTCAAGTTCACGCTTTATAACGAAAATTATTACAAAAACGATAGCTAAAAATCCAAAGGCCCAATACTTAAGTACTTTTTCTAATTTATCTAAATTGCTTGCAAATCCATAACCTAGAAGAACGACAATAGAGCAGAAAACTATTCCCCCGGCTGCATTCCACTTTAAAAAAGTTTTATATGGAACTTTATTGATTCCGGCAAGTGCCGGAACAAGTGCACGAAGAAGCGCTTGAGCCCTACCAAAGAAGATTGCCCAGCCATCATATTTATCAAATATGTATTGGGCTAAATTCCATCGCTTCTCTCCGACAAATCTGCCGAAGCGATTTGTCTTAACGCGATTACCGAAATGTTTTCCGACTTCATATCCAACAGAATCTCCTGCAATCGCCATCACAATTGAGGCCAATAAAAAGAGCCAAAGCGGCCAGACTTTTCCATGTGCCAAGACGCCACCAATTAATAACGAGGTCTCGCCAGGTAGTACGAAACCCACAAAAGCTGCAGCTTCTGCAAAGATAAAAAGGAGTAACAGCAAAAAGAGCGGAAGTTGCAAATTGTGTGCAATCAGCCAATTTGCTTGCTGGTGTATCCACGCCGACATGACCTAAGGTTAATGGTGTCTGGGAATATTTATTGAGAAAGTTCTGTTAAATCGGAATATCGAAAGGTTTCTAATGTCTAAAGTCGTAAAGAAAGCTCCAACAAATTTAGATTTACATCCACTGTTGGTAAATCGATGGAGTCCCCGAGCTTTAGATGCGAACGATGTTATTCCAAGCGATGACTTACACGCCATTCTTGAAGCAGCGCGTCTTGCGCCATCGGCATTTAATGAACAACCATGGCGCTTCATTGTTGGAAAGCGCGGCGATGAAACTTTTAACCAGATTCTGAACGGCCTTGGCGAGTTCAATCAAAAGTGGGCAAAGAATGCCAGCGCACTTTTATTAGTTGCAGGCACCAAACAACGTAGCAACGGCGATCCTCATCCAAGTTATCAATACGATTTGGGTTTAGCGGTTTCGCAAGGAACTTTTGAGGCACATCATCGCGGATATGTCACCCATCAAATGACAGGTTTTAACCACGACGTCATGTGCAAAACCTTTGATTTAACAACATTTGAACCGGTAGTAGTGGTTGCAATTGGAAAACAAGATAGCGCAGATATTTTGCCGGAACAGATGGCAGAACGTGAAAAGGCTAAACCAACTCGTAAAGATTTAAGCGAGCTAATTCTTAAAGGCTCGATCTAATCTCCCATAGATCTGGGAAAACCGGATTAAATAAAGTACTTGCTAAATATTTAACACCGCTCGAACCACCAGTTCCGCTCTTGGTGCCGATAGTTCGCTCGACCATCTTTACGTGGCGATAACGCCACTCTTGTAATCCCTCATCAATATCCACCAATTTTTCACAGACCATTGCTGCCTCTGGATCTTCATGATGAACTTTAATAAGCGCAGCTTGCACTTTTTCGTTTGGCAGATAGTGGTCACGTAAATTTCGATTTATAACTTCATTAGGAATTGCAGCGCCACGATTTGCTAGATAGAACAAAGTTGAATCCCAAAGTGAGCGCTTTCCTAACATTTCAAGAATTTCATCCCGCATCTCAGGCGGCAAATGGCTAGCGAACTTTTCATCTCGACGACCAAGAATTGCTTCAACTTTTCTAAATTGAGCAGATTGGAAACCACTCGATGCAGCTAAGTAATTTCGGAATGATAGAAATTGAAGCGGAGTCATAGTTTCCAAGATGTCGACTTGGGAAACACAAGTCTTCATAATGGTACGAATCCGCCCTAAAACACCGAGCGCCATATGGGTTTCGCCAGCTTCAAGCAAACGTTGCGCTTCTTCGAATTCATGAATTAGCTGTTTAAACCAGAGCTCGTATGTTTGGTGAATGATGATAAAGAGCAACTCATCATGTTCAGGTCCATCAGAGAGCGGCTTTTGTAATTTGAGCAGCTCATCAACCGCTAAATAACTGGTGTAGGTGAGTGCAGATTCGTAATTTTCGCTCATGTTACGCGGCCTCCACCTTTACCAGCTCCAATGTATTTTTTGCTTGCAACTAGATCACGGAGACGATCGAAACCGTCCCAAACTTCTACATAAGAGGTAGGAAGCGGGCTGATTGCTAAACGGATTGAATTTGGTACTCGATAATCCGGAATCACGTTGATTTCAGTGCGCATTGCCGCAGCAATCTCTTTGGCATCTGGATGAATTAAGGAGATGTGTCCTCCGCGTTCTGAGGCTACGCGCGAGGTATTTAGCTCGAAACCAAGTGGTGCCAGCCAAGCATCGTAAAGTGCAATCATCATTTCGGTGCCCTTAGCGCACTTATCGTTGATTGCTTTAATGCTTGCTTCTTCAATCATTTCAAATGCAGTCTTAACACAGCGAATCGCCATAAGTCCTGGGCTTGCGATTTGAAATCCGCGCATCGTTTCCATTTCGCGTTCGAAAGTCGGTCCCATTTCGAATTGATCTGCTTGCGCAAACCAACCTTGAATCGGAACTTGCAGTTCTTTCTGTACACGTTTTGAAACATACATCCACGCTGGCGAACCTGGGCCAGAGTTTCCGTATTTATATGTGCAACCAACTGCTAAATCAACGCCATTCTTATCGAAATCCATTTCGATTGCGCCAACTGCGTGGCTAGCATCCCACAACATATAGGCGCCATGTTCACGAACTAAATCGGTAATCTCTTTAATTGGTGAACGTGCGCCTGAGCGATATTGAATAACTTCAAGAGTTACAAGTGCGACATCATCATTTAAATACTTCTCGAGAATCTCAGGAGTAATTCGCTCGTGTTTAGCTTCTCCGGGCTCGTTATCAATTGTGATTAGCTTTAATCCAAATTGGCGAACTAAACCTTGCAAGATGTAGCGATCAGTCGGGAAGTTAGCTGCATCAATGATGATGGTCTTGCGATTAGGGCGAGCTTGAATTGCGGCAAGGGCTAATTGATAGAAGTTAACTGAAGTGGTGTCACTAACTAGAACTTGTCCTTCTGCAGCTCCTAGGGCTGCACGTCCAAGTAAATTGCCAACAGTCTGCGCTTCATCTACCCAGTGCGCCCATCCAGCAACAACTTCTTCGCCCCATTCGTTAACCATAAAATCATTTACGGCCTTAATAGTTGCCTTAGGTAGACGGCCAAGTGAATTGCCATCTAGATAACAAGTATTTTCATCGGTAATAACAAATTGAGAACGGTATTTAGCAAGAGGATCTGCTGCATCGAGGGCAATCGCATATTCGCGGTTTGTGACTTCCATGGAGCGAGAGCCTACTCTTAACCGCTATGGCACGGAACCTTGTAAACCTTGAAAGCGTCAGTAAAGCTTTCGATATTAAGGAACTCTTACGCGATGTAAGTATCGGAGTTTCTCAAGGTGACCGTATTGGAATTGTTGGCCGAAATGGCGCTGGAAAATCAACGCTAATGAAAATAATCGCAGGCGTTGAAGAACCTGATTCGGGTCGCGTCACTAAAAGTGGCGGTACGAGTATTGGAATTTTGTCGCAGATTGATAATGCCCCAAAGGGAGCAACTGTTCGCGATGTTGTATTGGGTAATAAAGCTACACATGAATGGGCGCGCGATGCTGGTGTGCGCGCAATCTTTACTGGATTATTCGGTGGCTATCACGAAGATCTATTTACCCGAGGTTTTGCATCGCTATCTGGCGGAGAACGTCGCCGCGTGGGTTTAGCTAAATTACTAATTGAAGATTTGGATTTAGTTTTACTCGATGAGCCAACCAACCATTTAGATGTTGAAGGTGTTGCATGGCTGGCAGAACATTTAAAGAATCGCAAAAACTTAGCAGTTGTAGTGGTGACTCACGACCGCTGGTTCTTGGATGAAGTCACTGATAGAACTTGGGAAGTTGTTGGCGGAGAGCTAGAAGAGTACGACGGCGGCTACTCGGCTTATGTTCTATCGAAAGCAGAGCGTGCGCGCCAGCAAGCGGCGATGGATGCGCGTCGGAATAATTTATTAAGAAAAGAGCTTGCGTGGTTACGACGTGGTGCACCTGCGCGTACGACTAAACCAAAGTTTCGTGTTGATGCTGCAAATGAATTGATTGCAACCGAACCACCACCACGCGATAACACCGAGCTACTTAAATTTAGCCAGAACCGTTTAGGCAATACAGTTTTTGAATGCCAACATCTACAAATTCGCGCAGGAGAGAGCGTTCTGCTTGAAGATTTAGTTTGGAATATTGGTCCTGGAGAGCGAATTGGAATTGTTGGCGTAAATGGTGCGGGTAAGACCACTTTGATGCGCACGCTTGCCGGCGAACATTTCGCTTCGGCTGGAAAATTGGTTAAAGGTGTAACGGTGAAAACTGCGATGCTTTCACAACATTTAGCGGAGTTAGATCCAACTTGGCGCTTACTTGAAGCGGTCGAACGGGTAGCTGCCCGCGTAGAACTAGGCGGCGGACGTGAACTTTCGGCATCTCAACTCTGCGAAAGACTCGGATTTGATCGCGAATCTCAATGGACTCCAGTCGGTGACTTATCTGGCGGAGAGAAGCGCCGCTTGCAATTAACTCGTTTATTAATGGATAGTCCAAACGTTTTATTGCTTGATGAGCCAACAAATGATTTTGATATTGAAATTCTGACTGAGTTGGAAGATTTATTAGATAGCTTTGCCGGAACTCTTCTTGTGATCTCTCACGATAGATATTTCCTAGAGCGAACCTGTGATCGAGTTGTTGGTCTACTTGGTGATGGAAAACTAACTGATTTACCAAGAGGAATTGATCAGTACTTAGAACTTCGCGCCATTCAGATTGCGGCATCATTGCCAAAGGCAAATACCGAAAAGAAAATTTCCAGCGCAGCGGAAGAGCGTCAGAATAAGAAAGATCTGATTCGCATAGAACGCCAGATGGAGAAGTTAGATGGCGAGATTGCAGAGTTAGAGAAAGCTCAGGAAGCTGCCGCTTTTAACGCCGAAGAGTTGATAAAAGTTACCGCCCAGCTGCAGGAAGCACACGCTAAACGAGAAGTGTTAGAAGAAGAGTGGTTATCTAAATGCGTTTAGACATCATTGCCTTTCTAACTGCAACTTTAATTGCGCTTCAAGCTCGCGCAAATGGCGAACTTTCACATTTACTAGGAAATCCAATTCAAGCAGCGACTGTTTCGTTTGGATCTGGATTAATAATCATCTCAATCTTTGCGGCAACACATCATGGAATGCGCCAAGGTTTACTTGGCATCAAAAAAGGTCTGGCTGAAGGCGGTCTGCAACGATGGAACCTTTTTGCAGGAATGCTTGGTGGAATATTCGTTGCGATTCAAACAAATACCGTTCCAATAATCGGTGTGGCTATTTATTCAGTAGCATCAATCTCAGGCCAAACCGCTTCTTCACTAATTGTTGATGCGCTGGGTTTGGCAGGTGGCGCTAAAAAACATATTACTTTTCGCCGTATTTTTGCCTCATTAATAACAGTTTTGGCAGTTCTAGTTTCAGTCTGGGATCGCATCGATGCTCACGATTTAACGCTAGTTCCGGTGACTCTCGCAGGTCTAGCAGGTGGCATCGTCGGTATTCAGAGAGCGCTAAATGGAAAGATAAATATTTACTCGGGCCAACATTGGACCACATCGCTACTTAATTTCATTATGGGAACTTCGTTCTTACTTATCTTGACTGCGATTTTGATTCCGACTGGCCATTACAAATTTGCAAGTTTGCCTTCAACTCCTTGGTGGATTTATACCGGTGGAGTACTCGGAGTTATCTATATTGCTTACTCTGCAACTATTGTGCAGCATTTAGGTGTTTTAGCTTCAACTTTATTAAGTGTTGGTGGAAATCTATTTGGCGCATTGCTTATCGATTGGTTGGCACCGGTTCACGGAGTAAAAGTTAGCGCATGGCTAATTACTGGAATCTGTTTATCGTTTTTGGGCGTTATCGTCGGTGGCGTAAGTAGCCAGCAACAGAAGAGATAATTGAAGCAGAGATAAAGAAAGCTGCAATCGCATAACTAGAACTTCTAACCCAAGGAATTGATGCGCTGTAGTAACCAGCCAAAGTAATTAAGACTGACCAGAAGAGCGCACCAACTGCATTTGCGGTTAGAAAAGAGTAGTAACGCATCTTTGCGGCGCCTGCAATTGGTGGAACAAAAGTGCGAATCCACGGAAAGTATCTTGCAGCCACAACTGCCCACCAACCGGAACGCTCATAAAATTTCTCAGCTCGAATAATCATTCGCTGTAACTTAGGTGAATTCTTCTTATCTATATAAGGACGGCCATATTTTCGCCCAATGACATAACCGGTTTGATCTCCGATAAATGCGCCTAAGAAAACCACAAGACAAAGAAGCGAGATATTTATTGATTTATTACTGGCAGCAACAAGTCCTGCGCTAAATAGCAATGAATCCCCCGGTAGGAAAAAGCCGAGCATGATGCCGTTCTCTACATACATAACGATGAAGGCAATTACGTAGAAAAGAAGCGGTGCTAGCTGAGTAAGCTGAGCATCAAAAGATGCTTGAACCATTACTTAGCGGCATCCTTAACTGCAGCAGCTACCTTCTTTGCAACTTCTGGATCAAAAACACTTGGAATAATGAAGTTGGCATTTAACTGCTCTAGCGCCACGCATGATGCAATCGCATCAGCAGCAGCTACAAGAAGTTCATCTGTAATTTTATGTGCATTTGCATCAAGTAAGCCGCGGAAAATTCCAGGGAAAGCAAGCACGTTATTAATTTGATTTGGATGATCGCTTCGACCTGTTGCTACGACAGCCGCGAATTTTCGAGCAATGGTTGGATCGATTTCAGGATCTGGATTGGCAAGTGCAAAGACAATTGAATTAATCGCCATCGCCTTTATATCTTCTTCCGTGATTACGTTGGCAGCACTTACGCCGATAAAGACATCGGCACCTTTAATTGCGTCATGAAGACCGCCTTTGAAATTGTGGTTATCAATCCCATCAATCTCTGCAACTCCATCTCGATGAAATGCCAGAATATTTCGTGCGCCGCTTATCCAAAGTAACTTTGCAATTGCAGTACCAGCTGCGCCGGCGCCACTAATTACGATTTTTACATCTTTAATTTCTTTACGTACCAACTTCAACGCATTCTTAAGCGCAGCCAAAACTACAATTGCAGTTCCGTGTTGATCATCATGGAAAACTGGAATATCTAGAAGTTCGCGTAACTTGGCTTCAACTTCAAAGCATCTTGGTGCAGAGATATCTTCTAAGTTGATGCCGCCATACACAGGAGCAATTAATTGCACTGTTCGAACAATTTCATCAACATCTTGGGTATCTAAACAGACCGGCCATGCATCTACATCAGCGAATCTCTTAAATAGCGCCGCTTTACCTTCCATTACCGGAAGAGCTGCAGCAGGGCCGATATTTCCAAGACCTAAAACAGCGGAACCATCAGTCACCACTGCAACGGTATTTCGCTTAATTGTTAAGCGGCGCGCATCAGCAGGATCTGCGGCAATTGCTTGTGAAATACGGGCTACACCCGGGGTATATGCGCGTGATAAATCATCGCGAGTCTTTAGTGGAACCTTTGGGGTAACTTCAATTTTGCCGCCTAAATGGAGCAAAAATGTGCGATCACTTACCTTACGTACCTTTAAACCTGGTGTCTTTTCTATTTCAACACAAATTTCTTGAGCATGGTTCACATCTAAGGTGTCACAAGTAATGTCAACAACAACTAATTCAAGTGTTGATTCTGCGACATCGAGCGCGGTAATAGTTGCACCCGCATTTGTAATTGCAGTTGTAGCTTGTGCTACTGGTTGGCGTTCCGGTGCACCCTCAACACGTATTGTGATTCCGTAACCAGGACTTGTTGAACTCATCAAACAACTCCGTAAAGTCGATCTCCAGCATCGCCAAGACCTGGAACGATGTAACCATGTTCATTTAATTTCTCATCAACTGCGCCAGTTACCAAGTGAACGTTGGTATTAGGAAATGCATCGCCTACTGCTTTGATTCCTTCAGGAGAAGAGATGATGCAAATTGCAATAATGTCGGTTGCGCCAAGATCTAATAAATATTGAATTGCCGCAATCAAAGTACCGCCAGTTGCCAACATCGGATCAAGGATGAAGCATTGACGCCCTTTTAAATCTTTTGGTAAACGATTGGCGTAAGTTGAAGCTTGCAAAGTTTCTTCATCGCGAACCATGCCGAGAAAACCAATCTCTGCATTTGGCATCAACTTGACCATACCTTCAAGCATGCCAAGACCTGCTCGAAGAATTGGAACTACAACTGGAGTTGGTTTGGACATCGCAACGCCAACCATTGGTGAGACCGGAGTCTTTATCTGCTTCGGTTCGATCTTCACTTCACGGGTAGCTTCATAGGAAAGGAGAGTCACGAGTTCTTCTACCAAGTGGCGGAATGTTGGTGAATCTGTTTTTTCATCGCGGAGCACAGTTAATTTATGCGAAATAAGGGGGTGGTCTGCTACGTGAACTTTCATAATGCCTACCTTACAGGGCTTTCAAATACTAAGAAGTAGTGCAAAACTTATGGCTAGCAACTAATGTGCCGAGGGGGCAGTGAGAATGAACTCAGATGTTGATTTCGCCGTAGCTGCTTGGCATGAAGGCGGAACTTGGAATTTAGAGATCCTTCCTGACCCTTATAACTTGGCTGCGATTATTAAAGAATTACAAAATCATCAAACTAATGGCGGCGCACTCGCCCTTATTGCGATCGACGAAGAATTTTTCATTTTAGTTCGAGTACTTGGAAGTCATATCAGTTTATTTATTAGCGATGTTACCTGCGCACTTGATTATGAAGTTGCAACAGAATTTTTAGAGATTGCAGATCTACCAACTCCTGATGAAGATGACGAACCACTTCCTGGTGGCCACATGGATATCATCGCTGATTTAGGAATGGGCCATATGGAACTTGAAGCGCTATGTGATGACACAGAACTTTTTCCAGACGAACAACTTGAATCAATTGCTAAGCGCCTTGGTTTCTCTGAAGAATTTGTAGAGCTTTTAGAGCTATGAAATTTGAAGAAGCGATGGCAAAAGCCATCGAGTTGGCGCGTGCTGCCGCAACAGCAAGCGGTGACGTTCCTGTTGGAGCAATTATTTTAAATAAGCACAACGAAGTTATTGCAACCGGAGTCAATCAACGCGAATTAACGCACAATCCAGTCGCACATGCTGAAATTGTTGCGATTGAAAAAGCTGCAAGTGCAATTGGAAATTGGCGGCTGGATGATTGCACACTAGTTGTAACGCTTGAACCATGTGCAATGTGCGCCGGAGCAATTGCGCAAGCACGTATTTCGCGCCTAGTTTTTGGAGCTTGGGATGAGAAGGCTGGCGCAGTTGGATCGCAATGGGATTTATTACGTGATCCGCGACAACTACATAAACCAGAGGTTATAGCGGGGGTAATGGCAAAAGAGTGCGCAGCGTTACTTGGAGAATTTTTCCAAGAGAAACGTTAGTGAAGTAATTCGTAATTTGGATTAAGAATCGTTAGCAATCCATCTACTTCGCCAACCATTCCCTCAGCACGAAGCTGCGCTCCGACATCAAGACCAGCAAGCGCTCTACGACCTAAGAATTGCAAGGTAATTCCGCCAGTTTCATCCCACATCTCAACTTCGAGCATTGGCGCTTGGCTAGATGGAGAGGTGCGAATTGCAGTGACGCGACCTTGGACATGCGCGCGCTTACGCCAAACAACTTCACCAATTTTTATTACTTTTTCAGAGTAATGACTTACTGGCTCGAGATTTGCTGGAGGCACCATGCGTTTTGCTGGTTCGGCAACCTTTGCATTTGAAACTTTAGGTTCGGCCGAATCTTCACTGTGAATTTCCAAGGTTTCACCATCAAGTAACTTAGCAACATCAAAAGGAATAATCGTTGCCACTACCCGAGGTAGTTGTGAAATTGGCGCTGCAATCTGTTCAGCGGTTTGATCGTGAAGGATTTTACCCAGAACACGTGAATAAGAGCGGCGTGGCAAAAGCAGAGTTAATTCATGATTACCGTCTGCAGTTGCTCGAATTGAGTAATCAACAGCGGCATTTGCTAATCGTCGATCTGGACAATCAATCAATTCCAGAGACACGTCGCTTAGCGCCGGAGTAGCTTCCCAAGCTTTCTTAATGTCATCGGCTCGACGATCGTCAATTACAAAATGAACCGCATTTAAAGTGTGTGGATTTAATGAGCGTGCATAACGGACTGCACCAACTGTTGCTAAATCGACGCTATCTACGAGAACAGTTACATCGTGACGAGCAATAGAAGTAGCACGAGAGCGTTCCTGTTGAAGAGAGAGAACTGCTTGTTCGGCAACGTAACGTCTATTGAGTCGAAGTAATGAAATTACTGAAATCGGTGCAATTGTCAGAATGATCCATGCGCCCTCAGTAAATTTAACTATTGAAAAGATAATTACAACAACGAAGGAAACTGATCCTGCAAGTGTGTTGATTAAATACTTAGCTCGCCATCTAACTGGCTTATTCTTTTTAGCATGTCTTGCCATACCAAATCCGGCCAAAGTAAATCCGGTAAATACTCCCAAGGCATAGAAGGCCACTAAGTGTTCAACTGATGCACCAGTTGCGATAACGAAGATAATCGCACCTACGGTTAAGAAGAAAATACCATTTGAGAAGGCGAGTCGATGGCCGCGCTTAGAGAGCTGTTTTGGCAAGAATCCATCCGTCGCTACGAAATTGCAAAGAATAGGAAATGCCGAATAAGTTGTATTAGCGCCAGCAAAGAGAATCAATGTGGTCGCAAACTGGACATAGATGTACCAGAAGTTTCCAAAAGCACTATCTCCCATTGCGGTCTTTGCAATCTGCGAAATAACGGTTGGAGAGCCTGATTCGTAAGGTAGCGCATGAATTTTGTAGGCAAACCAAGAGACTCCAAGGACTAGTGATCCCAAGAGAATAGACATAATAATTAATGTCTTCTTAGCATTTTTCGCTTCAGGAACTTGGAATAGAGCAACACCATCTGAGATTGCTTCTAGACCAGTTAAAGATGAACCACCATTTGCGAATGCACGTAACAATATAAAAATAGCTGCCGCAGAGAGCAAACCCTGTTCTGTTCCAATATGAACAGCACCTTCTTGATTGGTCGAGAGTTTTTCTAGAGATCCATTAAAGAATTTATATAAACCAACAACAAAGACCACATACATTCCACCGATAAATAAATAAGTTGGCGCAGCAAAAGCTTTACCTGCCTCCTTAACTCCTCGGAGATTTCCGTAAGTTAAGAATGCAATAACAAAGAGCACCATCGGAACTTTAAATTTATCTAAATTAGGAAAAGTCGAAATAATCGCTAAAACTCCAGCAGATGCTTGAACAGCTAAAGTCACAATGTAATCAAGCATCAGGGCAACGGCTGCAATGATTGATGTGGTTGGACCAAAGTTATCTCTAGAAACTATGTAGGCGCCGCCGGTTTTTGTGTAGACATCAATTACGTTTGTGTAAGAGAGCGTAATAATTACCAGAATTACCAAAACCACTGCAGTTAATGGCATCAAAAGTGAAAACGCAGCTAAACCGAATGCAGGAAGTAACGCTAGAAGAATCTGTTCGGAGCCATAAGCGGATGAAGAGATGCAGTCAGATGACAAGATGCCAAGGGCGTAACGTTTCTTTAAGCGCTGATGGCTGAGTGTGTGGCGGTTTAGCGGCCCACCCAGAATGCGCTTCTTTATTTTGTAAGAAAGCGGATCATTTAGATGTGCATGATCTTGCAATGCGACGGGCGCCGGAGCGCCATCCGTCCACGATTTAGCCACTAACTCTCCTTATTAACTGACCAATATTCTATGCGCTTTTTCGACTCTTGCCCTCTTAGGTATGCTCTTTTCATGCGCACAGAGTTATTTATCGATGGAAATTGGGTTAAGGGAAGTTCAACCACTCCTGTTTATGACCCAGCAGATGGATCAGTAATTGCAGAGGTTCATCTTGCAAACGATTCACTCTGCGAAGCTGCAATCGCTGCAGCACATAACGCACAAGCTGCGTGGGCAAAGACCGCGCCTCGTGTTCGCGCAGAGATTTTACGTAAAGCATTTGAAATCATGACATCAGAACTCGAACAGATTGCAATTTTGATTTCAAAAGAAAATGGCAAAGCGATGCCTGATGCACGTGGCGAAGCTGCATACGCTGCTGAATTTTTCCGCTGGTTCTCAGAAGAGACTGTTCGCGTTGAAGGAGATTTCCGTAAATCACCATCTGGCGACAAACGAATTCTTGTCACACATCAACCAATCGGAGTTTCATTACTGATTACGCCATGGAATTTCCCTGCAGGTATGGCAACTCGAAAGATTGGTCCAGCAGTTGCTGCTGGTTGCACCATGATTTTAAAACCAGCCGGAGAGACCCCATTAACTGCGCTTTATATTGTCGACATCATGGAACGTGCGGGACTTCCAAAGGGTGTATTAAATGTAGTTCTTCCAGAACAAGTTGGTCCGCAGATTTCAAAGATGCTTCATGATCCACGCATTAAAAATCTTTCATTTACTGGTTCTACCGCTGTCGGAAAACACTTAATTAAAGAGGCTGCAGATCAAGTTATCCGCTGCTCAATGGAGCTAGGTGGTAACGCACCAGTAATTGTGCTTGATGATGCAAATATTGATACTGCAGTATCTGGAATTATTCTTGCAAAGATGCGTAACGGCGGAGCTGCATGCACCTCTGCAAATCGAATCTTTGTTCAGAAAGGTATTGCAGAAGAATTCATCGCAGCATTTACCAAAGCCATGGATTCTTTCGTCATGGGTCGAGGCACTGATGATGGCGTAACACTTGGCGCATATGTATCGCTAAAAGAGCGCGACAAAATTGCAGAGCTGGTCGATGAAGCAATCAAGAACGGTGCCGCAGTTCGCACTGGCGGTAAGAAACCAGAAGGTGCTGGCGCTTTCTATCCTGCAACAGTGATGACAATTGATAAGTACAACTCAATTTTGAAACATGAGATTTTCGGACCGGTTGCGCCAATCGTGATCTTCGAATCAGACGAAGAAGGCATCGCGCTTGCAAATGACACCGAATTCGGACTTATTAGTTATGTATTTAGCGGCGAACTTGGTCGCGCTATCCGCACCGCTGAAGCGATGGAATCTGGAATGGTTGCAATTAATAAAGGTGTAATTAGTGATCCAGCTGCACCATTCGGTGGCGTTAAGCAATCAGGACTTGGTCGCGAAGGTGGCTTCGATGGAATTCACGAATTCCTCGAAACTAAATACATCGGCTTCGATCTTTAAGAGCTTAATTTCCGCAATAATTCCGAGTCATCAGTCTTTAGCTTTTTAATAAGACCTCGGATTTTCCCTTTCCCATTGGAGTAATAATTTAACTCGTAGTAAGGGAAAGTATTGTAAGAATAACTTCTCTCTTCTTGAATATTCGCACCGGGAAGTGGGAAATTGTGAATGACATCTACTTCACATTGCGCAAAATATTTCCTTATTTTGAAAATGTTAAGAATCCTGAACTTACTTAATTTTAACTCCCGCAGTACGTCCGTGTACTCCACATCGCCATTGGCGCGTGACTTATATTTGAGTAAGTTATTTTCTATGACATAGAGAATTTCACCGTTTGCCACGAAACTATTCAGTGTTCCATTTTCCAGTAAATTTTCTGCATCAGATTTATAAATATTCTTTTTCTTTGCTAATAAGAATTTGTAGAGCGCACGGCTTAAGTCTTGATCCAACCATTGACCAAGAGTCAGGCACTCTTCGAAAAAGCTCATAGGGCTATTTTGCCTTAACTGCACACGGCACCGCCTTGAATTCTTTTGAAAAGCCTTTTACGGGAATTTTTTGACCGTCACTCAGAAGCACACTTCCTTCAGCGTAACCTCCATACATAATAGGCAGCGATTCTTTGCACCCTATTATGAGATCAAGAAAATACGCCTTAGTGCGATCTTTACTACTAGATTCCGCTGTGACATTATCAAATGAGTGTGCGGTTGTTTGCTCAGAATGAAGAATTTGATCAATTCGAGCATCCAATGTTGTTGATTTTTGCGTAACGTTACAGTCGCTTGTGATGTTTAATTTGAGCGCAAGTTCGCCGTTTTGCTCCTTCTGATGAGTGGATTCATGAACGTACTCAACATTCAAAGAACACTTAGGTTCAGGAGAAGTACCTGGGCCTAGAAGAATGTATTGCGCCGCCAGTAATCCGACGGTAATCAGCCCGCCTATACCCGGTCGTAGCAAACGCGGCTTTAATGGATTTGGTTTAGGTAAATGGGGTTTTGGGAAAGTTATTGCCATACATAAAAAATACTTTTTAAATCAGACAAACGAAATAGGGATATCCCCAGTCTGGATACCTACTGTGTCCAATATTTCTTTATCAGACCTTTTATTTTTCCTCGGCCATTAGAGTAAAAATTAAGTTCATAATATGGATAGGAATGCACACTAAATCCAAAAGAAGTTCTTTGGTTAATTCCAGGCAACGGGAAGTTCTTAATTACATCAACTTCTGATTGAGCCAAGAACTTTATTAAACGTTCTCGATTCAAAAAGTAATTTGGGGCGAACCACATTCTTCTAACATCCGAATAGACATGCTCAGTTTCCATTTCGCGGGCCGCATAACAGAGCCTGCCAAGCTTTAATGTATATTCAATTTCACCGTTTGCAGCTTTTGAAGTGGAGCGTCCATTCTTACGCAACTCATCCAAAATGATGTTGTATTTATTGAGATTAGCTGTTTGTAGATGCAAATAAAGATTGCGCAAGTCATCCTCAACTAGGTATTCACCTAGAGTCAGAATCTCTTCAAAGTCTTCCACGGGTCTATTCTGCATTAATTACGCAATCCACGTAAGTAGATTTTTCCGATTTCCCGGTTACCTTTTTAGTTTTACCGTTTGCCAATTTAACCTCACCCGAAGCAACTCCAAAATATTTGATCGGGTGATGGCCAACGCAAGCACTCTTAAAATTATAGAAGTATGCAATCTTGGGATTCTTAACATCTGCATAAACTTTTTCTTTAGGAATTTCCAAAAGTGCTCTAGTTGTACCGCTTTTAATCTCATATATGGTCATCGAAACCTCAGAGTATTTCTGATTTCGTGTGCATTCTGTGCGAGCATTTATCTTTAAGTGATCTCCCATATTGTTGTTACGCGTGTATTTAGATTTGTGGGCATAGTCCACAAATAATTCACAATTACCGTTCCTGGCCTGCTTCAGACCAGTCACGAATCCGTTAAGGGCAACAAGTATCGCTAACGTGCCGGCCGAAATTTGAGTTTTAGTAGAACGCTTCATAAGAGAAGCGTTTCAAAAGGTGCAGACAATCGGTATCGGGTTATCCCCAGATGCCAAGAACTTGAAATGCGCAACGAGCTGTCGGTGCTTTGAAATAAAGTTCAAACATGATTCAAGGAAGATTTAACAAGGGCTATGCCTTTATGAAGCCAGTACGGTTCTCACTTCCATTTAGGTACATAAAAATCATCTCATTCGCAATGATGTTTCTTTCAGTACCTAAAAACCTTCTTTTTGGTCGCTTCCTACATTCAAATTTCCGAATTCATATTCTCGACATGTTCATCAAGACAACAGAAATCGATCCTTTCGATGACACCAAGAATCGATACACAGTTGTTCAATATAAATATGATGAAAAGCGAAAACAGATTGTGCCCACACGGATCAGCGCTTCAACGACTCTGAAAGGTGCTCAGCAACTCGCTAAATCCCATAGAGAAGTTTCAGGTTTACCGATTCTCGACTACAAAGAAATGCATAAGGAATACATTGTCATCCGCTATTACAGCATCAACGAAGATTTAGAGCGCTCTGTGATGAGACACCATTTCAGATAACTCTTAGTTAGCCGCGAGCCGATCCAATAGCTCTTTATGTTTGATTACGTGAGCTTTCAAATCATTGATGAACAGTTCATCTTCTTGCTCTTGGGGAAGTTCGTTTGACATAAGGAAAGCCTAATTTCCTGAACCGACATATATATGGCGGAGGATGAGGGATTTGAACCCTCGATAGGTTTCCCTATACACGCTTTCCAAGCGTGCGCACTCGGCCGCTATGCGAATCCTCCAGCGTCGAATTAACGACAGGGTGAATGTTATCGGCGCACAAACTATGATTCCGACCAGATCCTCCGCGCGACGACATCGCGCTGAACTCCCCCAGGGCAGGAATGCAGCAAGGGTAGGTGTGCTCTGGCGGGTGTGCGGAGGGTCCTTTACATAAAAACGACTTATGTGAAGACAAGTAGTTATCGAGATGAGATGAGGTTTTAGAAATGTCACTTGCTTTATATCGCAAGTATCGCCCATCTACATTCTCCGAAGTGGTCGGACAAGAACAAGTAACCGAACCTTTAATGAATGCGTTAACAAATGATCGTATTCATCATGCATATTTATTTTCAGGTCCACGCGGTTGCGGAAAGACATCAAGCGCTCGCATCATGGCGCGAAGTCTTAATTGCGAAAAAGGTCCAACTCCCACTCCATGCGGCGAATGCCAATCTTGTAAAGATTTAGTAGCAAATGGCCCAGGTTCATTGGATGTAATTGAACTTGATGCTGCGACCCACGGTTTAGTAGATGATGCGCGCGACTTACGCGACAAAGCATTCTTTGCGCCAGTTAATTCAAAGTACAAAATTTATATTATTGACGAAGCGCATCAGCTTGGACCAGGAGCAGCAAATGCGTTACTTAAAGTTGTAGAAGAACCACCTCCGCACGTAATTTTTATTTTCGCGACAACCGAACCAGATAAGTTAATTGCAACTATTCGTTCGCGTACACATCACTATCCATTCCGTTTAGTTCCACCAGGAATCTTGGGCGAATTGCTAGAGAAGATTTGCAAATCTGAAGGCGTAAAAGTTGCTAAGGGAGTAATTCCATTAGTGGTTCGCGCATCTGGCGGATCTGTTCGCGATGCGCAGTCTGTACTGGGTCAACTACTCGCAGGTGCAGGTAAAGATGGCGTTACCTATGAAATTGCTGTTCAGTTACTCGGATACACCGATGGTGCCTTATTAGATGATGCAATTGATGCGCTTGCAGCGCGTGATGGTGCAACTTTATTTACAACAATTGATCGCGTCATTGAAAGCGGACATGATCCACGTCGATTTGCATCTGATTTATTAGAACGTCTTCGCGATTTAATGATTGTTGATGCGCTTGGTGAAACAAACCCAGCTGCAATTTTGCGCGAAATCTCAGATGATCAATTAGAACGTATGCGCACTCAAGCAAAACATATTGGTAGCGCTGGTTTATCTCGTTCTGCAGATATCGCTGCAGAAGGTTTAACTCAGATGCGCGGCGCGACTGCACCGCGATTAATGCTGGAATTGATAGTTGCGCGCATGCTTTTGCCTATAGGCGACGCATCCGAATCAGGAATGCTTGCGAGAATCGAAAGATTAGAGCGATACGAATCGATTTCTCCAACGGTCAGTCGCGCATCGGCACCCGTTGCTGAAGCAAAAGAAAAGACAGCTTCAGCAACAGTTACCGAAGCTGCTCCTAAACAGACCGCAAAGAAATCGACCGAAGCTACGCCGCAACCATCTGCTACGCCAAACAAAGCTACAAGCAATCACACTTTCGATATTGCTGGGTTGCGTCGCCTATGGCCGGATGTAATTGAAGATGTAAAGAAGAAGCGTCGTTTAACTTGGTCGCTACTTAGTTCCAGCGCGCAGATTATCGCGGTGGATGAGAAGATGATTACGATTGGAATTGTTAATGCAGGCGCACGCGATTCATTTACGCGTTCTAATTCAGATGAAATCTTGCGCCAAGCATTTATAGATGTAGTCGGAATTGATCGAAAGATCGAAGCAATTGTTGATCCATCTGTAGATGGAACACCGCAAGCAAAAGCTTCCGCAACTAAAGGTGAATCGCTAGATGATGCACCTGCTCCATCCGGATTATCTCTACTTGCATCTGAACTTGGCGCAGAGGTAATCAAAGTGGAAGAGCACGAATAATGTACGAAGGCGCGATACAAGATTTAATTGATGCACTCGGTCGTTTACCTGGCATTGGTCCAAAGAGCGCGCAACGAATTGCATTTCATATTTTGCAGACCGAATCAGAAGTTGCAGTTGCGTTAGTTGAAGCAATCCGCACAGTGCGCGAGCGCGTTAAGTTCTGCGAAGAGTGCGGCAATGTCTCTGAAGATGTTAAGTGCAAAATTTGCATGGATCCACGACGCGATGGATCACATATCTGCGTCGTTGAAGAATCAAAAGATGTAAATGCAATCGAACGTACTCGCGAATTCCGCGGGAAGTATCACGTCCTTGGTGGAGCGATTTCACCGATTGATGGAATTGGCCCAGAACAACTTCGCGTTCGCGAATTGATGGCGCGACTCTCTGATTCAAATATCCAGGAGGTAATCCTGGCGACTGACCCGAACCTTGAAGGTGAAGCGACCGCTACCTATCTAGCTCGCATGATTAAACCGATGGGGATCAAAGTCAGCCGCTTGGCATCAGGACTTCCGGTTGGCGGCGATCTTGAGTATGCAGATGAGGTAACTCTGGGCCGCGCATTCGAGGGACGTAGAAACATCGATTAATCTCAAAATCTGATACAGCGCACTGTTTCAATATTTGAGATTTTCCCTCACTGAGGTGGCCAGCCTTTTCTAGAGCGTGGAAACTTACGCCATGGGTTTAATTGTTCAGAAATATGGTGGTTCATCGGTCGCTGACGCCGAATCCATGAAGCGCGTCGCCAGCCGCATCGTCGCCACCAAGAAGGCGGGCAATCAGGTCGTCGTTGTCGTATCTGCAATGGGCGATACCACCGATGAACTTATCGATTTAGCCAATCAGATCACGCCAATTCCAGAAGGTCGTGAATTGGATATGTTGCTAACTGCCGGTGAGCGAATTTCAATGGCGCTTCTTGCAATGGCGATTAAGAATCTTGGCCACGAAGCTTTGTCATTTACAGGTTCGCAGGCAGGCGTGATTACAACTAGTGCACATGGTCGCGCTCGCATCATTGACGTAACGCCTTCACGTATTCGAGAAGCGCTAGATGAAGGCGCAATCGCAATTGTTGCTGGTTTCCAAGGAATTAGCCAAGATACAAAAGATGTAACAACACTAGGCCGTGGTGGTTCAGATACAACTGCAGTTGCACTTGCAGCAGCACTTGAAGCAGATGTCTGCGAAATTTACACAGATGTTGATGGCGTCTTCTCTGCAGATCCACGTGTTGTACCTGCAGCTCGCAAATTAAAGTCAGTTACTTATGAAGAGATGTTAGAACTTGCAGCAGCTGGTGCAAAAGTTCTTCACTTACGTTGCGTTGAATATGCGCGACGATATGACTTACCAATTCACGTACGATCAAGTTTTTCAAATCATGAAGGAACCTGGGTAGTTAAGGACCGCCCTGAAGGAGAAGACATGGAGCAAGCAATCATCTCTGGCATCGCACACGATAAGAGCGAAGCGAAGATTACGGTAGTTGGAGTACCAGATCGCACTGGTGTTGCAGCGCGAATCTTCCAAGCAGTTGCAGATGCTGATATCAACATCGACATGATTGTGCAGAACGTATCTGCTGCCGCAACAGGTCTTACCGATATTTCATTTACATTGCCAAAGACTGAAGGTCAGAACGCAACAAGTATTTTGCAGAAGTTACAAGGCGAAATTGGATTCCAATCAATTCAATACGACGATCAGATCGGTAAATTGTCATTAATTGGCGCTGGTATGCGCTCACATCCTGGCGTTACCGCAGCGTTCTTTGCAGCAATGTCAGAGGCGGGCGTGAATATTGAAATGATTTCAACCTCTGAAATTCGAATTTCAATTATCTGCCGCGCAACTGATCTTGATAATGCAGTTCGCGCAGCACATACCGCTTTTGAATTAGATGCAGATGGCGAAGCAGTTGTTTACGGAGGAACAGGTCGATGAGCAAATTACCTTCACTTGCAGTTGTTGGTGCAACGGGTGCAGTCGGCACCGTAATGCTAGATATTCTTACTAAGCGTCCAAATGTTTACGGTGAAATTCGTTTAATTGCATCTGCTCGCTCAGCCGGTAAGAAATTAATGTGTCGCGGCGAAGAGCTAACAGTTGTTGCGCTTTCACCAGAAGCTTTTGATGGCATCGACATTGCAATGTTCGATGTTCCAGATGAGATCTCCGCAGAATGGGGACCAATTGCCGCATCACGCGGCGCAGTCGTAGTTGATAACTCTGGTGCATTCCGTATGGATACAGATGTTCCACTTGTAGTTCCAGAGGTTAATCCACTTGATGCACAGAAGCGCCCTCGCGGAATTATCTCTAACCCAAATTGCACAACGCTTTCAATGATCGTGGCAATGGGTGCGTTAAATAAAAAATTCGGTTTGAAAGAACTCGTAGTCTCTTCTTACCAAGCAGCGTCAGGTGCTGGCCAAGCCGGTATTGATACTCTGCAGGCGCAGATTTCTGCTGTAGCAGGTAAAGGTCTTGGCGATGTTGCAGGCGATGTGCGTAGTGCAATTTCAGATTTAGGTCCATTCCCGGCACCGCTAGCGTTAAATGTTGTCCCTTGGGCAGGTTCGTTAAAGGAAGAGGGCTATACATCTGAAGAACTTAAAGTTCGTAATGAATCTCGAAAGATTCTTGGAATGCCAAACTTAAAAGTTTCCGCAACTTGTGTTCGCGTACCAGTAATCACAACTCACTCGTTAACTGTTCATGCAACTTTTGAAAAGGAAGTTTCACGTCAGGCAGCCCAAGATGTTCTAAAGAACGCAGCGGGCGTTGAACTTCTAGATGATCCAGAAAATAAGAAGTTTCCAACACCTGCAGATGTGGTTGGAACAGACCCAACTTGGGTAGGTCGCGTTCGCCAATCTATCGACGATAAGCACTCTATTGACCTATTCCTTTGCGGCGATAACCTACGTAAGGGCGCTGCGCTAAATACCGCACAGATTGCCGAACTAGTAGCTAAGGAATTCACTAAGTGAGCGCACTAAAAGATAAGTTGCAGAACGATCTTAATGCGGCAATTAAGTCACGTAACACTGTAGTTGCAGAGACCATCCGCATGGTTCTATCAGCAATTACTAACGAAGAGGTTGCAGGCAAAGAGAAGCGCGAACTATCTGATGCAGAGGTAATCACAGTATTAACTCGCGAAGCCAAAAAGCGCCGTGAAGCTGCTGAGGCTTTCGAAAATGGAGGACGTCCTGATCGCGCAGCGGCAGAACGAGCAGAGGGCGAAGTTATTGCTGGATATCTTCCAGAACAGCTATCTGAAGATGACATCAAGAAGTTGATTGCAGAAACTATCGCTGCAGTTGGAGCAGCAGGTCCTGCAGATATGGGCAAAGTAATGGGCGGGCTTAAAGCAAAAGTAGCTGGCAAAGCAGATGGAGCGCTTGTTTCATCATTAGTAAAGGAAGCGTTAAATAAATGACCAAATGGGAGTACGTAACAATTCCGTTGCTTACACATGCAACAAAACAGATTCTTGATACTTGGGGTTCTGAAGGATGGGAACTTGTACAAGTAGTTCCAGCGCCAGGTGGCGGAGATTCATTGGTGGCTTACATGAAGAGAGCGATTGCATAATGACCGATGTACGTGCCAAGTTAGCGGAGAAGGGTTTGACTCTTCCGGTAGCTGCAAAGCCAGTAGCTGCATATGTTCCTGCAGTTAAAACCGGCAAGATAGTTTTTACAGCAGGTCAACTTCCATTAGTAAATGGTGAGATGGCAAAGACCGGAAAAGCCGGTGCAGATGTAACTGTCGAAGAAGCGAAACATTTAGCGGAAATTTGCGCGCTTAATGCACTTGCTGCAGTTGAATTAGTTGCACCGGTCGATTCGATTGTTCAAGTTGTTCGTATTGTTTGTTACGTTAACGGTGCGCCAGGATTTGTTTCTCAACCACAAGTTGCAAATGGCGCATCAGAGCTATTTATGCACGTTTTTGGTGATGCCGGAATCGCTGCACGTAGCGCTTTGGGCGTGGCAGAACTTCCACTGAATTCACCAGTAGAAGTTGAGCTAACTGTCGAGATTGCTTAAGCGATTACTTACTGCGCTTAGATAAACGCTCTAAATCAGTAATTAATACTGCGCGTCCATCAAGCTTTAACCAGCCGCGACCTGCGAAATCTGCGAGTGCCTTGTTAACTGTTTCGCGTGATGCACCAACTAGCTGCGCCAACTCTTCTTGAGTTAGATCGTGATGTACAAAAAGACCTTCCTCTGTCTTCTTGCCAAAACGATCACCAAGATCAAGAAGTGCCTTAGCAACGCGACCTGGAACATCAGAGAAAACTAAATCGCCGACAGCTTCGTTTGTGCGGCGTAAACGCTGCGCTAAACGACCAAGAAGATTAAGGGCAACCTCTGGATTTTCTTTTAACCACGGAATTAATTTGTCATGGCCAAGTGAAAGTAACTTTGCATCGGTAACTGCAGTTGCAGTTGAGGTACGTGGTCCTGGATCAAATAGAGAAAGTTCGCCGAACATTTCGCCAGGTCCAAGGATTGATAAAAGATTTTCGCGACCATCGCCAGAAGAGGTTCCTAGTTTCAACTTACCTTCTACAACTACATAAACCTGATCACCAGCATCGCCTTCAGCGAAAAGAATTCCGCCGCGGTTGATCTTTACAGGTGTCATTGCGCTTCGAAGAGAGGCCGCCGCCGCATCATCTAATGAAGTAAATAGTGGAGCTTTATGAACTACATCGTCTTCTGGGGTCATAAACGTAATCTTAACTGGTCAGGTGCTTTAGGTAAAAATCGGCGATACTTTACGCATATGAGTAGGGATGCAAAGGCGATTTATAAGATCCTTACAAAAACCTATCCGAACGTTCGATGCGAATTAGATTTTAAGAATCCACTTCAATTATTGGTCGCAACAGTTCTCTCTGCGCAATGTACGGACAAACGCGTCAATCAAGTTACCCCAGCGCTATTTAAAAAATATAAAAACGCACATGATTTCGCCAATGCGAACATTCATGAACTAGAAGATTTAATTCGTTCAACTGGATTTTTCCGCTCAAAAGCGAAACATATAAAAGGGCTTGCCACAATTCTGGATCTGGAATTTAAAGGGAAAGTTCCGCCGATCCAAGATGAGTTGGTAAAACTTCCAGGTGTAGGACGGAAAACCGCGAACGTAGTTTTGGGCCACGCCTTTGATATCCCAGGAATCACAGTTGATACCCACTTCGGCCGTTTATCGCGAAGATTCGGATGGACTACTTCATTAGATCCTGTGAAAGTCGAACATGAAGTTGGCGCACTCATCCCGCGTAAAGAGTGGACCAATCTTTCACAGCGAATGATCTGGCACGGCCGTCGCATATGTCATTCTCGTAAACCTGCCTGCGGCGCATGCCCGCTTGCTAATTTATGTCCATCATTTGGCATCGGAGAGACCGATCCTGAAAAGGCGAAGAAGTTGGTGAAGCGCGATGAAGATTTTCGCTAGCCTGGCAATCGCTGCGTTTTCTCTCTCAGTGCTTACAGGTTGCGGCGAGAAAGATCCAAACGCGCTTCCTAACGATGGAATTGTTAAAGAATGCTCTGATATCAAAGTAAGTAAGAAAGTTACATCTGGAATAGCGCTTGAATGTTTAGGTACCGGCCAACAGAGTTTGATTCAAGAATCACTGCGCGGGCCGATGGTGGTAAATGTTTATGGTTCATGGTGCTGGCCATGTCGCCAAGAGATTCCTTATTTCCGCGACTTCTATGCCAAGCACAGTGATGAGCTTCAGTTAATCGGCATCGCAGTTGAAGAGGCACAGAAATCAGATACCACTGACTTTATTGAAGGCATGGGTATTAAATGGCCATCTCTTTATGATCCGGATGGACGTACTCGATTAAATATTGGCATGGGCGTACCGGTTACCTTATTTATTAATAAGAGCGGCAAAGTAACTGGAAAAATCGTTGGAGCGGTAAAGAGTGAATCTGAAATCGTTGATGGAGTAAAGAAGTACTTAGGAATTAATCTTCAGTAGTTGTAGCTAAACCATCTTTGATTAGATTCATAACGTTTGGATCTGCCAACGTTGTTGAATCTCCAACTGCACGATTCTCGGCCACATCTCGTAGTAATCGGCGCATGATTTTGCCGCTTCGAGTCTTTGGTAGCTCATTAACCACCAGAATCTGACGTGGTCGCGCAATTGCACCAATCTCTTTAACCACATGTGCTTTCAGTGCAGTAATTAGCGCTTCGCCTTTTGTGTGATCGATTCCGCCACGCAAAATTACGAAGGCGACAATCGCTTGTCCGGTCATCGCATCATTTGCTCCAACCACCGCGGCTTCAGCAACTTCTTCATGAGATACGAGCGCTGATTCAACTTCGGTAGTTGAGATGCGATGGCCCGATACGTTCATGACATCATCGACGCGACCCAATAACCAATAAGCGCCATCGCTATCTAGCTTTGCGCCGTCACCAGCAAAGTAAACGCCATCGTATTTTGACCAGTAATTCTCTTTATATCTCTCCGGTTCGCCCCAAACACCACGCAACATCGATGGCCAAGGTTTATCAAGAATTAAATAACCACCATGACCTTTTCCAACTTCATGCGCTGAATCATCAACAACTTTTGCACTAATTCCTGGGATCGGACGCATCGCAGATCCTGGTTTAGTTGCAGTTACACCAGGTAGTGGTGAAATCATGATCGCACCAGTTTCGGTCTGCCACCAAGTATCAACAATCGGACAACGATTTCCACCAATTACTTCGCGGTACCACATCCATGCTTCAGGATTAATTGGTTCTCCAACCGAACCAAGCAAACGAAGTGAATTCAAGTTGTACTTATTTGGAAATTCATCTCCCCACTTCATCCAAGTACGAATTAAAGTAGGCGCGGTATAGAGAATTGTTACTTTGTACTTTTCGATAATCTCAAACATACGTCCTTTATGCGGAGAATCCGGAGTACCTTCGTACATAACTTGAGTCGCACCATTAATTAGCGGGCCATAAACCACATACGAATGGCCGGTAATCCAACCAACATCAGCGGTGCACCAGTAAATGTCGCTCTCTGGTTTTAAATCAAATACGGCGCGATGTGTGTAAGAGGCCTGCGTTAAATAACCACCAGTTGTGTGGAAAATTCCCTTAGGTTTTGCAGTGGTACCGCTGGTGTAGAGAATAAATAGCGGATGTTCTGAATCAAAACCCTCTGCAATATGTTCTTCTGATTGGCGCTCCACAATCTCATGCCACCAAATATCGCGATCGCTCCAAGCAGTTTCTTGGCCGGTGCGCTTAACTACCAAAACCTTTTCAACATTATGTTTTCCGCGCAGAGCCTCATCTACTGCAGGCTTTAGCGCAAAAGCTGCACCCTTTCGGTATCCGCCATCTGCAGTAATTACTAATTTGGCATCTGCATCGTTAATACGAGAGATCAAAGCTTCAGCGCTAAAACCTCCGAAGACCACAGAATGTGCTGCTCCAACTCGCGCGCATGCAAGCATCGCAACCGCAGCTTCTGGAATCATCGGCATATAAATTGCAACGCGATCACCAGCTTTAATTCCGATTTCTATTAGCGCGTTTGCAGCTTTCTTAACATCTTTCAATAGTTCTGCATATGTAATAGTGCGAGTATCACCAGGTTCACCTTCAAAGAAGAATGCAACGCGATCTCCGCGACCTTCGTCAACGTGTCGATCTAAACAATTAACGGACGCATTTAACTTGCCATCGAGAAACCATTTTGCAAAAGGGGGTTGCCAATCAAGAACTGTGTGCCAACGTTTATCCCATTTCAAATATTCGGCTTTAGATTCCCAGAATGCGATGCGATCGGCTTCGGCTAACGCATACTCTGATTCCTTCACATTTGCAGCGGCTGCAAACTCTGCTGTGGGTGGGAAGGTGCGATCTTCGCTAAGTAAGTTCTCGACTTGATCCTGTGACATGAGATAGGAGGCTACTAGTCGCATCTATCCACAGCAATGAAATTAAGTAAGAAATTACCTAGCAATAAAGGTGAGTATTTGCCTCTAATAGAAAGGCAGATAAATGCTCGCTTCGTTTATTGCGCTACTGATGAAGTTCTTCTCATCAGCGGCAAACGTCAAACTGCTACTGGCAGCGCTTGCTAAATTGGCTACAGCGCTCGGGTAAAAAAGGGGATAAATCGCCGCTTTCTGGGTTTTCCAGGGGCGGCGATTTTATTTTGAGGGGTCCTAATGGTTGGATTAGCCGTAAGCCTCCAGTCGACCCAAAGGCGCGTTCGGCAGAGAATTACGAATCTACCGAGGAGCAAAAATGGCAATTGCAACCCCAGAAATTTACGCAGAGATGCTTGATCGCGCTAAGAAGGGCGCATTCGCATATCCTGCGATCAACGTTTCATCATCACAGACTCTTATCGCAGCTATTCGCGGCTTCGCAGAGGCAGAGTCGGACGGAATTATTCAATTTTCATGGGGCGGTGCGGAATATGCCTCTGGCTCAACAGTCAAGAACGCAGTAGACGGCGCAGTTGCGCTCGCAGAGTTTGCACATGTTGTTGCGAAGAATTACAACGTTAACATTGCGCTACATACCGATCACTGCCCAGTAGAGAAGTTAGATACTTTTATGCGTCCGCTTCTTGCAGTTGGTGCAGAGCGCATCAAGGCAGGTCAGAAGCCACTATTTAATTCTCATATGTGGGATGGCTCTGCTGTCGATATGAATGAGAACATGAAGATTGCTGACGAACTAATCGATAAGTGCGTTGCAGCAAAGACAATTCTTGAAATCGAAATCGGCGTTGTCGGTGGAGAAGAAGATGGCGTTGAAGCGAAGCACGATGCAAAGCTTTACTCGACCCCAGAAGATGCGCTTCACACAATCAAAACTCTTGGTTCTGGCGAACGTGGTCGCTACATGGTTGCGGCAACATTTGGAAACGTTCACGGTGTCTATAAGCCAGGCAACGTTGTATTGCAACCAAAGATTCTGGCAACACTTCAAGAAGCTGTTGCCAAAGAACTTGGTATGGCTGCGGGATCAAAGCCAATGGATCTCGTATTCCACGGTGGCTCAGGTTCCCTTCTTTCAGAGATCCGTGAAGCCCTTGATTACGGCGTAATTAAGATGAATATTGATACTGATACCCAGTATGCATTTACTCGTCCGGTCGTTGATCACATGCTTAAGAACTATGACGGTGTATTAAAGATTGACGGAGAAGTTGGTAATAAGAAGACTTACGATCCACGTGCATGGGGCAAGTCAGCTGAAGCTGGCATGGCTGCTCGCGTTGTTCATGCTTGCGAAGATCTTCGCTCAACCGGCACCTCACTTAAGAAGTAAGAAAGAGACGGCGAATGCCTGCACTAGTTTTACTTGGCGCGCAATGGGGCGACGAAGGAAAAGGTAAAGCAACAGATCTACTCGGTGATCGCGTTGATTACGTTGTCCGCTACCAAGGTGGAAATAATGCAGGCCATACCGTTGTAATTGGCGATCAGAAATATGCGCTTCACCTTTTACCATCCGGAATTTTGTCTTCAAATTGCGTTCCGGTAATTGGCAATGGCGTTGTTATCGATCCCGCGGTATTGCTAGAAGAGATCAAAGGTCTTAATGAACGCGGTATTGATACATCTAAGTTAACGATTTCGCTTAATGCGCATTTGATTACTCCGTATCACCGCACCATCGATAAGGTAACTGAACGATTCTTAGGTAAAGCAAAGATCGGAACCACCGGTCGCGGAATCGGACCTGCATATGCAGACAAAATTAACCGTATCGGAATTCGCGTTCAGGATCTATTTGATCCATCAATTTTGCGCCAGAAGTTAGAAGCGGCGCTTCGCGACAAGAACCAAGTTCTGGTTAAAGTATTTAATCGCAACAACATTAATGTCGATGATGTTCTTGCAGAGTATCTAAATTATGCAGAGATCTTGCGTCCATATGTGGCAGATACTGCGCTGCTATTAAATAAGGCTTTAGAAGCAGGTAAAACCGTACTTCTTGAAGGTTCTCAAGGAACTCTTCTAGATGTTGATCACGGTACATATCCATATGTAACTTCTTCTAATCCAACATCTGGTGGCGCTTGCACCGGTTCAGGTATCGGTCCAACAAAGATTGATCGCGTAATTGGAATTTTGAAGGCTTACACAACTCGAGTTGGTAGCGGACCATTTCCGACAGAGCTATTTGATGAAGATGGCGAAGCGTTACGTCGTATCGGCGGAGAAGTTGGCGTTACAACTGGGCGCAACCGACGATGTGGTTGGTTTGATGCCCCGATTGCTCGTTATGCAACTCGCGTTAATGGTTTAACGGACTTTTTCCTTACCAAGTTAGATGTGCTAACTGGTTGGGAAAAAATTCCGGTATGCGTTGCTTATGAAATCGATGGCAAGCGTGTTGAAGAAGTTCCAGCTTCACAATCAGATTTTCACCACGCAAAACCCATCTATGAATACTTAGATGGTTGGAAAGAAGATATTTCAAATTGCAAGAAGTTTGAAGATCTTCCCGTTAATGCGCAGAAGTACGTTAAATATCTCGAAGAGATTAGCGGCGCCCCGATGTCGGCAATCGGCGTAGGTCCAGGTCGCGACCAGACAATCGTCGTTAAGGAATTTATCTAACGATGAAGGTGCTGCTGATAGGAAGCGGTGGGCGCGAACATGCACTTGCCACAGGACTAGCAGCAGATAAGTCTGTAACTGAACTTCACGCAGCTCCTGGTAACCCTGGCATTGCATCATTCGCCAAACTTCATCCACTTAATACATCTGATAACTCTGCAATTGTTGAGTTAGCTAAATCCTTAGCCGTTGATTTAGTAGTTATCGGTCCAGAATTACCATTGGTAAATGGCGCGGCAGATGAGCTTCGCACTGCAGGAATAGCGGTTTTTGGCCCTTCCAAGGCAGCTGCGCAGCTTGAAGGATCCAAGCATTTTGCAAAAGGCGTGATGCGCGATGCCGGTGTTCCAACTGCAAAATCTTTTACTTGCGAAAATAGAGTTGAAATTGAAAAAGCGCTTGATGCATTTGGCGCACCATACGTTGTTAAAGATGATGGACTTGCTGCAGGTAAAGGCGTTGTAGTTACCGAAGATCGCGAAGTTGCACTGCAACATGCACTTGCTTGCAACCGCGTAGTCATCGAAGAATATTTAAAAGGTCCAGAGATTTCGTTATTCGGAATTTCAGACGGCACCAATATTTTGCCGATGCAACCTGCGCAAGATTTCAAACGCGCATATGACAACGATGAAGGTCCAAACACTGGTGGCATGGGTGCTTACTCACCACTTCCTTGGGCGCCAACAGATATTGTTGAAGATACTTACCGACAAGTTTTAGCACCGATGATTGCTGAAATGGCAGCGCGCGGCACACCATTTGTTGGTTTACTTTATGCAGGCCTTGCAGTTACTGATCGCGGAATTCGAGTTATTGAATTTAATGCGCGCTTTGGTGATCCTGAAACCCAAGTTTTAATTCCACGGCTTAAAACGCCACTTGCACAATTACTTTACAAAGCTGCAACTGGAGATTTAATTGATTCTGTTCTGGAATGGTCTGATGATTCTGCAGTCACGGTGGTGCTTGCTGCAAATGGTTATCCAGCCGATGTAAGAACTGGTGATGAGATTTCAAATTTGAAACCAGTAGATGGCGTCACAATTTTCCACGCTGGAACAAAAGAGAATGGCGCACTGGTTTCATCTGGTGGAAGAGTTTTAACAGCTACCGGTCTTGGTTCAGATTTAACGGAAGCTCGCGATAAGGCATATCGCACAATTTCCCAGATTCAATTGGCCGGATCCTTCTATCGCAATGACATCGCGCTCAACGCGTCTGTTGCCGAGAAGGGTAATTAATAGGGGAGAATGAACCAGTGAGCGTCCTAGCTAATCGATACGCATCCATCGCAATGCGCCAGATTTTCTCGCCTGAAGCGAAAATCGTCGCAGAACGTGAACTCTGGCTAGCTGTAGCTCGCGCGCAGAAGAAGCTCGGCCATCCAATCACTGACGAGCAGCTAAGTGCTTACGAAAAAGTCAAACATGCAGTCCATTTAGATTCGATCGACGAACGCGAAAAAGTTACGCGCCACGATGTTAAAGCACGTATTGAAGAATTTAATGCGCTAGCTGGCCACGAAATTATTCATACCGGCATGACTAGCCGCGATTTAACCGAAAATATTGAAGCGCTACAGATTCGTTTAGGTCTCGAATTAATTCATGATAAGACTGTTGCACTTCTTGCTCGACTTGGAGAAAAAGCGGCTCAGTACAGCGCGCAACCAATTGCTGGACGTTCTCATAACGTACCTGCGCAAGTAACAACATTGGGAAAGCGATTTGCGTCAAGCGCTGAAGAACTGCTTTATGCATACGAGCGTTTGTCATCGTTAATCGAACGTTATCCAATGCGCGGACTTAAAGGCCCAGTCGGAACTTCTCAAGATTCAATTGATCTACTTGGTTCATTTGAGAACCATTCACATTTAGAAAATGAAATTGCTAGTCATTTAGGTTTTAAGCGAGTACTCGATTCAACAGGACAGGTTTACCCGCGCTCACTTGATTACGAAGTTGTGACAACTCTCGTGCAATTAGCTGCAGCCCCATCATCACTTGCTACATCGATTCGATTGATGGCCGGCGCTGAACTAGTTACTGAAGGATTTAAAGCTGGCCAAGTTGGAAGTTCTGCTATGCCACATAAGATGAATACTCGTTCATGCGAACGCGTTAATGGACTTGCTGTTATTTTGCGCGGTTACAGCGCCATGGTTGGCGAACTATCTGGCGATCAATGGAACGAAGGGGACGTCTCTTGTTCTGTAGTACGTCGCGTTGCTATTGCAGATTCGTTCTATGCAATTGATGGTTTGCTCGAAACCATGTTGACCGTTATTAAAGAATTCGGTGCATTCCCTGCTGTCATTGCGGCGGAATTAGAGCGTTATTTACCGTTCTTGGCTACCACCAAGATATTGATGGCCGCGGTGAAAGCCGGCGTTGGCCGCGAAGCAGCGCATGAAGTTATTAAAGAGCACGCGACAAAAGCTGCGTTATCAATGCGCGAAGGTCTAGCAAACAATCTGCTAGATGTGATTGCAGATGATCCACGCATCCCATTAAATCGCCAAGATTTAAATGCGCTAATTAGCGATCCCATTGAATTTACTGGCGCTGCCCAGGAACAAGTTTCTCGTGTAGTTAATCGCATCGAAGCGATTACTGCAAAACATTCTGATGCTGCAAAGTATCAACCCGGCTCTATTCGATGAGCGGATTTGGGGCAAAGGGCGCACCTGCAGCGCCAGAGATTGCAGGGTGGAAACATTTACGAACTGGAAAAGTTCGAGACCTTTATACAAACGAAAAGAACGAGCTGCTATTAGTTGCATCAGATCGCATCAGCGCATTTGATTGGGTTTTGCCTACAGAAATTCCTGGCAAAGGAAAGATTCTTACCCAAATCTCACTTTTCTGGTTTGAAATGCTCTCAGACATTGTCCCTAACCACATAGTTTCAACCGATGTTCCGGCAAGTGTTGCAGGGCGTGCAGTAATTGCAAAGCCGCTAGATATGTTTGCTATCGAATGCGTGGCGCGCGGTTATCTAACTGGCAGTGGTTGGGCTGAATATAAAAGTAATCAAGAGGTTTGTGGCAACAAGTTACCTGCAGGTTTAACTGATGGCTCGAAGTTACCTGAATCAATCTTTACACCAGCCACCAAAGCTGAAATCGGCGATCACGATATTAATATTAACTTTGCTCAGGCTGCGAAAATTGTTGGCGAAGTCGATGCAACCGAACTTAAGCGTTTAACACTTGCACTTTATGACCGCGCGAAAGATTATGCAGCTTCTAAAGAGATTATTTTGGTTGATACTAAGTTTGAATTCGGTCGCGATGCCAACGGAGTAATCACTCTGGGAGATGAGGCTTTGACCCCAGATTCATCACGATTCTGGGATAGCGCCCATAACTCGTTCGATAAGCAGTATTTACGAGATTATTTGGTAACCGTTTGGGATAGACAAAGCGAACCTCCTACTATTCCGCAAGAAATAGTGGAGAAAACGGCAGCTAAATATGAAGAGGCATTTTTCAAACTAACCGGCAAGAGGAGCTAAAAATGGCGAAGATCATCGTAGAAGTTATGTTGAAACCGGAGATCTTAGATCCGCAAGGACAAGCTGTTGCCTCTGCTCTGCCACGTCTTGGTTTTGACTTCGCTAAGAGCGTTCGTCAAGGTAAGCGCTTTGAAATTGAAGTAGATGGCGAACCATCGATGGATGCGATTAACAAAGCAGCTGAAGTTCTACTCTCAAACCCGGTTATCGAAAACTACACAGTGCGAGTTGAGAAATAATGCGTATTGGCGTCGTAACTTTTCCTGGATCGCTTGATGATCGCGATGCGCAGCGCGCAGTCCGCGAAGCTGGAGCAGAAGCGGTAGCGCTCTGGCACGGAGACTCTTCAATTAATAATGTAGATGCAGTAATCCTTCCTGGTGGATTCTCATATGGTGATTACCTACGTTGTGGCGCGATTTCACGTTTTGCTCCAGTAATGACAGAGGTAATCGAAAAGGCTAAGCAAGGTTTACCAGTTCTTGGTATCTGCAATGGTTTCCAGATTCTCTGCGAATCACATCTTCTGCCGGGTGCACTTACTCGTAACAAGAATTTACATTTCTTCTGCCATGACCAAGAGTTAGAGATTGTTAATAATAAAACTTCATGGACTAGCGATTACGCTGTTGGTCAACACATCACGATTCCACTTAAGAATGGTGAAGGCTCTTTCCAGTGTGATGACAACACTTTAAATAAGTTGGAATCAGAAGGACGTATAGTTGCTCGTTATGTTGGCGAGAACCCAAATGGTTCTCGTAATTTAATTGCAGGTATTACCAATGATCGCGGAAACATTGTTGGACTTATGCCACACCCAGAGCATGCAATTGAAGATTTATGTGGTCCCGGTACCGATGGCCTTGGTTTCTTTACCTCCATTTTGAAATCCTTTGTAGGAGGCGTCAAATAATGTCGCTCGATACCGTAAAAAACGCTTCAAATACCCCTGAAAATAGCCAGCCTTTTGCTGAGCTTGGACTTAAGCCAGACGAGTATCAGCGCATCCGCGATATTTTAAGGCGCCGTCCAACCTCATCAGAGTTGGCGATGTATTCAGTTATGTGGTCTGAGCATTGCTCCTATAAATCTTCAAAGGTTCACTTAAAACAATTTGGCGAGAAGGCACCTAAGTCAGATGCGCTTTTAGTTGGCATTGGTGAAAATGCTGGCGTTGTCGATGTCGGTCAAGGTTATGCAGTTACCTTTAAAATCGAATCACATAACCACCCATCATTTGTTGAGCCTTATCAAGGAGCTGCAACTGGTGTTGGCGGAATTGTGCGCGATATTCTCACAATGGGTGCACGCCCAGTTGCAGTTATGGATCCACTTCGATTTGGCCCAGCTGACGCTGCAGATACTCGCCGCGTTTTGCCTGGCGTGATCGCAGGTGTTGGCGGTTATGGAAATTGTTTGGGACTACCAAATATCGGTGGCGAAGTTGTATTTGATGAAACCTATATTGGCAACCCGCTAGTTAACGCGCTCTGTGTTGGCGTGATGAAACATGATGAAATTAAATTAGCTAAGGCATCAGGTGCCGGTAATTTAGTTGTGCTTTATGGAGCAAAAACTGGTGGCGATGGAATCGGTGGCGTATCTGTTTTAGCATCAGAAACTTTTGGGGAAGAAGGTCCAGCAAAACGTCCATCAGTTCAAGTGGGCGATCCTTTCGCAGAGAAAGTTCTTATTGAATGTTCTCTAGAAATCTTTGCAGCTGATTTAGTTGTAGGCATTCAAGATCTTGGCGGCGCAGGACTTTCATGTGCAACCTCAGAATTGGCATCTGGCGGCACTGGCGGCATGCAGGTCGAACTAGATCGCGTTCCGCTTCGCGACCCATCACTTTCTCCCGAAGAAATTTTGATGTCAGAATCGCAAGAACGTATGTGCGCGATTGTTGAGCCTAAAAACATCGATAAATTCATGGAAATCTGCAAGAAATGGGATGTAACTGCCACTGTTATTGGCGAAGTTACAGATGGCGATAGATTGATTATTACTTGGCACGGCGAAGTAATCGTGGATGTGCCACCTCGAACTGTTGCGCACGATGGCCCGGTTTATCAACGTCCACTTGCAAAGCCTGCATATATTGATGAAGCAGCCAAGCAGGTGCTTGATTTACCAATGCCAACATCTGCATCAGAAATTAAAGCAGCGGTATTAAAGATTGCATCTGCGCCAAACATTGCAGATAAATCTTGGGTAACAAATCAATATGATCGTTACGTTTTAGGTAACACAGTTCAATCACAACCAGAAGATTCAGGAATGGTTCGTATCGATGAAGAGACTCACCTAGGCGTTGCAGTTTCAACAGATGCAAATGCCAACTGGTCTTATTTAAATCCTTACGAAGGCGCAAAGCTTGCACTTCTTGAAGCTTGTCGCAATATTGCAACTGCAGGTGCAAAGCCACTTGCAGTTACCAACTGCTTAAACTTTGGTTCTCCAGAAGATCCAGGTGTGATGTGGCAATTTGCTGAATCTGTTCGAGGTTTAGCTGACGCTTGTTTAGAGATGGGTCTTCCTGTAACTGGCGGAAATGTTTCTTTCTACAACCAAACTGGTGATGTTGCAATTCTTCCAACTCCGGTAATTGGTGTCCTTGGCGTAATTGATGATGTACGTACACGTACACCAATGTCATATAAAGAAGCTGGACTATCACTTTACTTAATCGGCGAAACTAAATCTGATTTCGCAGGTTCGGAGTGGGCATATTTACATGGTCAGCGTGGTGGCGTTGCACCAGTTTCAGATATTCCATCAGCCATGCGCCTTAATGAGTTACTTGTTGCCGGACGCACTGAGAAGGTATTTGTTGCAGCACATGATCTTTCACAGGGCGGATTAGCAGCGGTTTTAACTGAAATGACGCTTAAAAATAACGTCGGCGCAAAGGTCACTTTGGGTAACGCAGGCGTTGAACTTCTGAGCGAAACTCCTGGACGTGTTGTCGTAGCGGTTAAAGATGGCGGAAAGCTCGAAGCGCTTTGTGCAAAGCACTCAATTCCAGTTACGAAAATTGGCGAGACCGGAGGAGACGCTTTAGAAATTAATGAAGCATCAATTCAACTTTCAGAACTTCGTAAGTCATATACAGAAACTTTCCCAAAGCTATTTGGTTAATTTATGAATAGGAATCCGGAGGTGATGGCACAAATTAAAGCAACACTTGCTGAACTTGTTAAACGAGCCCCCGGACGTGCAATTGAGGTTCGCATTCCACCATATGCTGCGATTCAATGTGGAGATGGACCAACACATACACGTGGTACTCCACCAAATGTAATTGAGATGGATGCTGAAACTTGGTTAGCACTCGCATCTGGTGAAGTCACTTGGAACGATGCGATGGAACGTGGATCAATAAGCGCATCGGGAGCTCGCGCGGATTTGAGTGAGTATTTACCGATTAGGATTAGCCAATGAGACGTCCGGACGGCAAATTAACTCATAACCTTTTCGAAGAAGATAAAGGTCCACAAGATGCCTGTGGAATTTTCGGAGTCTGGGCTCCAGAAGAAGAAGTTGCAAAGTTAACTTTCTACGGCTTATATGCACTTCAACATCGCGGACAAGAGTCAGCAGGTATTGCAACTTCCGATGGCGAGCGAATTCTGATTTACAAAGATATGGGTCTGGTCTCGCAGGTCTTCACCGAACATGATCTAGCAAACTTAAAAGGTCACTTAGCAATCGGCCACACCCGCTATTCAACAACTGGTTCTTCAACTTGGGTTAACGCCCAGCCAACGCTTCGCCCAACTAAGTACGGCACTTTGGCCCTAGCCCATAACGGAAATCTGACAAATATCGGCGATTTAATGCAGGAATTAGCGAAACATCCAGAGACTGGAATTCAAGCAACTACCGATACCGAAGTTATGTCATCTTTGATTGCACTTCGCGATGAGAAAAATTTAGAAGCATCAGCTGTCGCAGTGCTACCAATGCTCGAAGGCGCATTCTCTCTTGTATTTATGGATGAGCACACACTTTATGCAGCGCGCGATCGCCACGGCGTTCGTCCACTTGTACTTGGAAAGTTGGAACGTGGTTGGGTAGTTGCATCTGAAACCGCTGCGCTAGATATTGTCGGCGCATCATTTGTTCGCGAAATCGAACCAGGTGAATTCGTGGCAATCGATGAGCACGGAATCCGTTCTTTCTGTTGGCATAAGCCAGAACCAAAAGGTTGCTTATTTGAATATGTATATCTAGCACGTCCTGATACTCAGATTGCAGGTCGCGGTATTCATGCAACCCGTGTTGCAATTGGCGAACGTTTAGCAAAAGAATCTCCCGTTGATGCAGATTTAGTAATTCCAGTTCCGGAATCCGGAACACCTTCTGCAATTGGTTATGCAAAGGCATCTCATATTCCTTACGGCGCAGGGCTAGTTAAGAACGCCTATGTTGGGCGTACCTTTATTCAACCTTCACAAACAATTCGCCAATTAGGTATTCGCCTTAAGTTAAATCCACTCCGTGAAATTGTTGAAGGAAAGCGCATCGTGGTTGTCGATGATTCAATTGTTCGCGGCAACACCCAGCGCGCAATTGTTCGTATGCTCCGCGAAGCTGGCGCTAGTGAAGTCCATGTTCGCATCTCTTCACCACCTGTTAAGTGGCCTTGCTATTACGGAATTGATTTCGCAACTCGTGCGGAGTTAATTGCAAATGGTCTAGAAATTGATGACATTCGTCGATCAATCGGCGCAGATTCACTCGGTTATGTTTCCCTTGAAGGTTTGATCGAAGCGACCACAGTTGCTGAAAATAACCTCTGTACCGCTTGTTTTACAGGGGTTTATCCAACCCAGATCCCTTCAGATATGTCAGAAGGAAAGTTACGTCTTGAGGTGTTAAATGACTGAGGCATATAAAGCTGCAGGCGTTGATATTGATGCCGGCGAACGCGCGGTTGAATTAATGAAAGCTTCGATTACAAAATCTCGTCGCAAAGAAGTTGTTGGTGATCTTGGTGGCTTCGCAGGTTTATTTGATGCCTCTGCACTTAAAGGTATGACTCGTCCACTACTTGCCACATCTACAGATGGCGTCGGCACAAAAACAGAGATTGCACGATGGCTTGGTAAGTACGACACCATCGGAGAAGATTTAGTTGCAATGGTTGTCGATGACTTAGTTGTCTGCGGCGCCGAACCACTTTTTATGACTGATTACATTGCAGTCGGAAAAGTTTTCCCAGAGCGCGTTGCGGAAATTGTTGGTGGCATTGCACGCGGTTGCGAAAAAGCTGGCACTGCACTTGTCGGTGGCGAAACTGCAGAGCACCCAGGTTTATTAGCTGAAGATGAATTTGATATTGCAGGTGCCGCAACTGGCGTGGTCGATGAACCAAATCTGCTTGGAGAACATCGCATCAAAGAGGGCGATATTTTGATCGCAATGCCATCAAGTGGTTTTCATTCAAATGGTTACTCACTTGTTCGCCACATTATTAAAAAAGCTAATTTAGATTTAAATTATGTGGTTACTGAATACAACAAAACTGCTGGAGAAGTTTTCTTAACTCCGACCGAGATTTATTCACTTGATTGCCTTGCGCTAATTCGCGGCATGAAAGATAAGTTGCACGGATTTAGCCACATCACCGGTGGTGGAATTGCAGAGAACACTCTTCGCGTGATTCCAGAAGGTCTCACCGCCGTTTACGACCGAAGCACCTGGTCGCTTCCCGTTGAGATGGAGTTCTTGGCAGCCCAAGGGCAGCTTGATCGCCATGATATGGAGCGCGCCTGGAACTGCGGGATCGGCATGACGGCGGTGGTCGATTCAGGCTCAGCTGAGCTGGCGATTAAGTCACTTGCCGCGCGGGGAATGAAGGCGTGGCAGGCAGGCGTTATACAGAAGCGTGCCGAAGGCCAGCCAGGGTCGGTTTTGGTCGGCGAGTACGCCAAGCGATAACCTACCCGCCTGAATAGAAAACGTTAAGGGGCTGACACATGGGCCGTGGCCGTGCAAAAGCAAAGCAGACAAAAGTCGCTCGTGACCTCAAATACGATTCACATGAAATTGATTTAAAGAAACTCGCTGACGAGCTACATGGCGACGGCGAACGCAATTCATCTTTTGACGATGATGATCCATTTGCTGAGGGCAATTACATCAGTCGAGCTTAAGCCGCATACCTAATGCGCCCGACACCTTATGTAGCTTCGCTACGAATCTACGAACCGCTATCTGCATTCGAAGCAGCCGACCGTTTGCGTTGGGATGCTGTTGATCTTTTCGAATCTAAAGTTGCCGAACAGAAAGATGCACTAGTTCGTGTGGCAACTCTGCAATTGCCAAGTCAACGACCAGATGGCGCACACATTTTAGATTTAGATGGAATGCGTTATGTAAGTCCATGGTCAACATCGGTCCGAACTCGGGCATCGCTAAACGAATTTAAATCGTCTGTTCCTTCAACTGTAGTTCCGTTCTTTGTTTCAAATTCTTATGAAGAAGCTCTACAGGACAGTATCGATTTCACCGCGAGCAAAGTTCCGCACATTATTTCGCAAACTTGGATAATCCCGCCGCGCTGGTTTGCGATGTTTGAAACGCACGAACGTTTACGCGGACACGATAACGATGGCGCTTATGTAATTTGTCGTACCGAAATTGCAAAAGCAATTGGTCGCGCAAAGACCACACATAACGCGGTCCGATCTGCATTCGGCGAAGGACCGGTCGAACAAGAGATTTTAGATTTAATAGATTGGCTAGAGATGTTCCATCCAAAATCAATTGTCGAATTAGATTACGGTGGGTTAGCTGATTATTTAGAACTTTCATTAGCTGATGAGGGTGGGCTAGAAGCAGATACTTCAATCGAAGATATCCAATCTTCAATCGCAGGACTTGCCGTCGGCGATGGCGCCCTTGCTGGCCGCGGTTACGAACGTCTGGTCACAAGATGGCGAAAAGTCGCTGCTTTTGAGTTCACCAGCTGAATTTCTGCTGAAAATTTATTGCCAAACACCCTTTTTTCGCATTAACTTCACTCCTACGCAAATTGCGCAAATCGGACAGGGGTAACAATGAACGGGTATACATCCGAAGTTCTGCTTACTCCATCTGAAGTTGCGGCGCTCTTTCGCGTTGATCCTAAAACTGTCACCCGTTGGGCAAAGGCTGGCAAGTTAACTTCAATTCGTACTCTTGGCGGTCACCGTCGTTATCGCGAATCAGAAGTGAAAGCGCTTCTTGAATCTCACATAAAGGGTCAACAGTAATTTCTGGTTATCAGCTCTCTCAATATCTTTACCTAGCACTTGCCACATTTGTTTTTGTTGGCGCGCTGACACCTATCATGCGAAAGCTTGCTTTAAAAGTTGGCGCAGTTGATGCACCAAACATGGCGCGCAAAGTTCAAACTGAACCAGTTCCATACTTAGGTGGCGTGGCAATTGTTATCGGTGTCTTTGTCGCAACTTATTCAACTGTTCTCGTTGAAGGTAAAGATATTGCACTTGCATCAACTGTTTTAATTCCGGCAGTTGCAATGGCAATTATGGGATTGATAGATGACCTACGCGGATTAAAACCTTGGCCACGATTAATCGCGCAATCAGTTGTCGGAGTTATCGTTGCCGGAATATTGATTGCCACTGACACAATCGGCACACCTTCGCAAATTTTTATTGTCGATGCGCTCGTCACCATTCTTTGGATTGTTGGAGTCTGCAACAGTATTAACTTCTTCGATAATTTAGATGGTGGGGCAGCAGGAACCGTAGTTGTAATTACCTTTTTCACTTTTTTAATCGCATTTGATCGCGGACAACTTTTAGTCTCTGGTCTCTCAATCGTAACCGCAGGCGCCACTGCGGGATTTCTAATTTGGAATCGTCCGCCTGCAAAAATTTACATGGGCGATGCGGGCGCACTTTTCCTAGGAATCATCGTCGCGGTATTAACTATTCGTCTGCAGCCGAATATTCACCCAAGCTGGAAATCACTCTCGATTCCACTATTTCTAATGGCAGTTCCGCTTTTAGATACAACAGTTGCAGTTACTTCACGTTTAGCGCGGGGAATTAGCCCATTTACCGGTGGCCGCGATCATCTATCTCATCGTTTAATGCGAAAGGGTCTACACCGTCGAACCGCTGCGATTGCGCTCTGGGCGTTAGCTGGCGTCTACGGCACCATCGCCTTTGCAATTTATAAGGGGCAATCCACTGCGCTTATTGCCCTCGCTGCAATTACTTGGGCCTATCTCTTCCTATTTTTTATTCGCATTCCGCACACAGACCAGTAAACTCATCTCATGGCTGATAACAACGAAGCAAAAGCAAAAATGCTTGCCGCACTTGAAGCGAAGAAAGCTAAACAAGGTGGACATAAAGGAAACGATGGCGTTTCTGGTGGATCAAAGGTCCAAGGTGGTCAGCGCTCTGGCGGTGCACCACAAGTTCAACGCAAAGCTGGTCCTTCAGGATCTGGCGCTGCAGGTTAATTAATAATTCAATTTGAAGATTGATATCCGCGTTCGTCCGAACGCGAAACAAAATAAAGTCGGTGGCGAAATTGCTGGCCGACTTATTGTTTTTGTACAGGCACCTGCAGTTGATGGAAAAGCAAATGAAGCAGTTGCAAAAGTTTTAGCAGATCATTTCAAAGTACGTGCAAGAGATATAGAAATTATTCGAGGCGAAACTAATCGCGATAAAACTATTTTAATTAACGGAATTTAAATTTAGAAAATAAAAAAGTGGCTGGGGCCGGGATCGAACCGGCGACCTAACGATTTTCAGTCGTTCGCTCGTACCAACTGAGCTACCCAGCCATCTAGTAATTAAAGTTTTTAAATAATTAAAAACTAAAAAAACTAAGCGACCCAGACGGGACTTGAACCCGCGACCTCCGCCGTGACAGGGCGGCGCGCTAACCAACTGCGCTACTGGGCCTTCCAAGGAGTTAATGATCTCTTCGAACTTAATCGATATTGCTCCATCCCCCAATGCAGGAGAACCGCATTGGGCGAACAACAGATCGCCTAACTCTTCGTGCCCCCAACGGGATTCGAACCCGTGTTACCGCCGTGAAAGGGCGATGTCCTAGGCCCCTAGACGATGGGGACGTTTAAAGGCTTGCAAATCTTACTAGCGATTAACCAACAGACCAAAACGAGTTATCTACCCGCACGAGTGCGAGCTTTTGGCTTACCACTTGATGATTTTCTTACTGGTTTTCCACTCGATTTCGCTCTCTTCTTAGAAGCTGGTTTTGCGATTGCTTTTCCACCAGTACGTTCAACAGGTTTTCCTGCGCGAGATGGTTTTGCTTTCGCTTTACCTTTACTTCGCTTCTCATGACGAGTTTTTACTGGACGATCAGCTGGTTGCAAATGTGCACGTCGTTGAATTCGATTTGGTCCGGTCGAAACTTTCTTCTCTTCACGTTCACGTCGTGGACGTTCCTCACGTGCAGGTCGTTCATCACGAACTGGAATTCGCTTCTCTAAACGACTATCGAATTTCTTTGATCCGCGATCTTTACGACGCAACGCATCGCGATCTGGCTTTCTATCTTCGTAATCACGACGTGGTCGATCATCTCGTCTTGGTCGATCTTCGCGACGAGGCTTCTCATCACGATATGAACGTTCTTCGCGACGAGGTTTGCGATCATCAAATTTCTTTTCGTAACCGCGATCTGAGCTACGTTCAGTGCGCTTCTTTTCAAATGCAGCGCGCGGGCGATCTTCGCGGAATGAACGTTCTTCACGCTTTGGACGATCATCACCACGACTTTCTCTGCGCGGAGCACGATCTTCAAAACGTTTACGTCCTGGCTTTGATCTCTCACCACGTGGTGCAACTTCTTCAGTTACTGGAACACCAGTTGGTTCTTGCGAACCAGTAATTCGCATTAACTCTGGATGCATAGAATCAACACGAGTCTCTGTCATCTTTACGCCAGCTTCTTTACCCAAATTATGTACGCGCTTACGGTTGCCGCTAGATGCAATAGAAACAACTGTTCCCTTTGCGCCAGCACGTGCTGTACGGCCCGCACGGTGCAAGTAATCTTTATGTGTCTCAGGTGGATCAACGTGCACCACAAGTGAAACATCATCAACGTGAATTCCTCGTGCAGCCACATCTGTCGCAATTAACGCACGTTTTTTACCGATTTTAAATGCATCCAATACGCGCATTCGTTGCTTCTGGGTGCGACCACCGTGCAAGACACCAGCATCGACGCCCTGCTTCTTTAACTTCTCAGTTAATCGATCAGCGCCATGTTTGGTTCGTACGAAGAAAATTGTGCGACCTTCACGAGATGCGATTTGTGCAATCACATCATCTTTAACATGCGAATCAACAACAAGCACATGGTGATCCATATCTGCTTCACGTTGTTCAGTTACTGCAAGTGAATGCGTAACTGGATCTTTCATAAACTTTTTAACTAACTTATCTACATCGCGATCTAGCGTTGCGCTAAATAGAAGACGCTGTCCATCCTGCGGAGTCAGAGCTAAAACTTCAGTTACTACGGGCAAAAATCCCATATCTGCCATTTGATCTGCTTCATCCAGAACCACAATTTCGGTTGCAGATAAATCGATGGTGCCTTTCTTCAAGTGATCCTGCAGACGACCAGGTGTTGCCACCACAATCTGCACACCCTTACGAAGCGCTTGTAGCTGCGGTGGGTAAGGCATACCGCCAGCTAATACTGTTGAACGTAGCCCAACTTCTGGTGCATACATCGCCAGAACATCATCAATCTGCATCGCAAGTTCGCGAGTTGGCGCCAAGATCAATGCATAAGGCGCACCTGGCATCGGCTTTTCAAAAGCTAAACGGGTCAACACTGTTAATCCGAAAGCTAAAGTCTTTCCAGAACCGGTCTGTCCGCGACCTAAAACATCGCGACCGCCAATTGCTTCAGGCAGCGTTGCCACCTGAATTGGAAATGGGAATTCGATACCTTCATTTGATAAGGCTTCGACTAGATTTTTATGAACGCCTAATGAGGCGAAAGTTGGTTTACTGCTTGGCATTACATAACTCGCTTTAAAACTACTGTCAGCGAGGAATTCGCTAATATCCCCGACTTTCTTAAAGGGAGTGTGCTAATTGTACCCTTGATTTAAGAGTGAGACTCACTCTGTGTCTGTGCGTACCTTACCAATCCCCATTTTCACTATTCAAGCGTGAGAGTTGCCTCAGAGTGTCCAGTCATTTCCCAAGATTCCTTGGGCGTGTTAGGGAGTTGTTAGGCGCAGTAATGAAAATTTATAAGAAACCCATGGTGCACGCGGTGGTTATAAACATGACTGTAAATGTGACTACGGCAAAAGTCCAACCAATTACTTTCACTAGATTCATGCTTTGTCCTGAAGCCATTTAAATTAATCCTGCGACTACCAAAACGAATGCTAGGGATCCAAAATTTGGATGAGGAGCACACATGGAATCCATGGACCAATGTTAATCCTTGTATCTTCGTAGAGCGTTAATCAACCCGGCGCTTATTAGGACAATACCTTTTGAACGCATTTAGTTAGGGTAGGGGTTGCTCGAAAAAAGCCCCGCAATTTCCCTTTTGCCCAAGGTTTGCCGGCCAAGACCTAGAAGAAACGGCCAAAAACTCCTCACGCACCCTTGACAGCGCTGCCCAAAAAGTAGATTCTATGATTACTGGAAACCTTTCCAGTTTTAGGTGAATTTCGGTGTAGCTCAAAAACCAAAGAGGGGTTCATATGAAAATTCGGGATAAAGCATTTGTTGTGGGCTGTGCAGCCGCAGTGCTCTTAACGTCACTCGGGTTCACTGGTGCTTCAGCATCAGTTTCGCCCAAGAAGGCGTTTCCTACAAAGCCAGTGACATTAACCATGTGGTGGTGGGGCGATCAAGAAGCTCCTGGCGCAAAATTGTGGGTTGATGACACAGTGAAGGCATATCAAAAGAAGCATCCAAATGTCACGATCAAAACTGTTCTTCAAACAACTGACGGATTGGTCCCAGCTTTTGCCGCTGCAGCTGCAGCCAAAAAGGGTCCAGACCTTCAGTATTTCTGGGGTGGAATTTACGCCCAGCAACCTGGATGGGATGGCCAAATAGCGCCAGTTTCAGATTACATTCCTGCTTCAGAGTTAAAGCATTACGTCAACGCAACAACAGAACTTTCCTTTAAAGGCAAAATCTGGACCGCACCTTGGTATGTAAATCCTTCATTCCCAGTGCTTGCACGAACAGATGTATTGAGTAAATACAACCTCACTGTTCCAACAACATGGAAAGATTTGCTCAACGTCTGTGACGTTCTTAGTGCCCAAGGTGTACCTGCATTAGCTGGTGGAGTAAAAGATGGTTGGTTTGGTGGTTGGTTGTACTCAATCCTCGGCGGACAATCTGTTTCATCAAGCAAAGATGTAGTAGCAGCCGTAGTTGGTACACAGAAGTTCACAGATGCAAAGCATGCTGATTGGTGGACTCGACTCCAGGAAACTAAAGAACATAAGTGCTGGAACACAGACATCAATTCACTAGAGCTTTATCAGGCTCAGCAGTTATGGAAAGATGGAAAGGCAGCTATGACTGTAGTAGCCGGCCCAGATGCTCCAAACTTCGCTAACGCAGTTGGCGCATCAAAGGTTGTCGTTATGGCAATGCCAAAGTGGGGTAAGGGACCATTTGCAGGCAAGATGGGAAGTACTTCACAGACCATCGGAATCACGCAATGGAGTAAGAACAAAGAAGTTGCAGCTGACTTCTTGATGTTCTCTCACGAGAAAGCTCAACTTAATAACTGGTACAAGCGCACAGGATCTATGCCAGCTGATGATCGATTCGATCTGAACACAGTGAATGATCCCGTCAAGAAGGCTCTATTCCAAAGCGCACTTCCTGGTGGACCGTACCTAGAAAACTTCATTCCGGCCCAACTCGATACTGATGCAGTGTTTGCAAACGTACAGTTGGTTCTCAATGGAACTAAGACAGGCAAGGCAGCTGCTGCTGAAATGCAAACTGTCATGGAGAGGTTACGCAAGACTGATCGTAAGCTTGTAAGTAACTTCACTGCTTGGAGTAAATGATCAAATCCGCACCGACGGAGCACCGCATCACCGCCCCTAGAAACTTAGGGGCGGTGTTCGGCCGCTTAAGCAAATCAGGACCAATTCTCTGGATTCTTCCAGCAGCAATGTGCGTCCTGCTCATTTTTGGCTACTCAATTATTGACTTGGTGCAGCAATCTTTTAAGTACCGAGGAGATTGGGTAGGTTTTGAGAATTTTTCACTTGTACTAACAGATCCCCTATTTCGTACTGCCATTTTTCATAACTTTTTACTTCTCTTTACGGTTCCTATTCTTGCTGCGCTAAGTTTCATCTGCGCCGTCTTACTTTTTGAAACTAGAAAAGGAATGAAGTTTTATAGATCTGCAGTCTTCTTGCCGTACATTCTCCCAATTCCTGTCATTGGCGTTGTTTTCGGGCAGTTGTTGCAGCTCAACGGCGCCCTTAATTCAGCTCTGCGTGCGATGGGTTTGAACAACCTCGCCTTAGATTGGCTGGGAGACCCAGGGCAGGCGCTTTGGACAATGAGTGGAATCATTATTTGGAAAGAAGTGGGCTTTGGAACCATATTGATTCTTGCTCGGCTAATTTCACTTCCACTTGAAACTATAGAGGCAGCGCGAATCGACGGAGCTGGCTTTTTCAGACTCCATCTGAAGGTAACTCTTCCGCAGCTAAGACCAGTGATTTTTTTCTATATTATTAATGAAGCCATAGTTATGGTTTCTTGGGTCTTTAACTATGTTTATGTAATGACCAATGGTCAAGGTGGCCCAGGAAATGCCACCATGGTTTCTGAGCTTTATATTTACCGCAGTGCGTTCCAGAACAAATCTCCAGAACTTGCCGCAACCGCTGCCCTGCTACTTCTACTGGCAACCCTCATTTTTATATTTGGCTTCTTTAAAGTGCAGAGAAATAGTAACGGAGGTGTCTTCAATGAGTAAAAAACATACCCCGATTGAAAAAGTAGGCATCACGTCTCGTCAATTAATTCTCATTTTGATTACTGCCATGGCGGCAGTGCCCGGATATCTAATGGTGACTGGCTCTCTCAAAACCCAGGAAGAATTCCTAAATTCACCGTGGTCACTTCCATTGCACCCAAATTTCAAGGGATACACAGCAGCGTGGAATGATCAGTTTCCAACCTGGTTTCGAAATAGTTTATTTGTAACTTTGCTGGCCGTCTCGATCACAATCGTCATGGCCGCTTGTGCTGCGTGGGGCTTCGCCCATTGGAAGTGGAAAGGTCGAGATACAGCCTTAGGGATACTGATTTCATTAATGGTTGTGCCACCAGTTGTTTTGCTTATTCCACTTTTCACTTTAGGTGCGAAACTTGGTTGGATCTCAACTTTTCGAATGCTCATCCTTGTCTATATAGGATTAATGTTGCCGTTCTCAATTTATCTTTTAACTAACTTTTTTAGGGCGATTCCAGTAAGCCTTACTGAAGCTGCCGAAATTGACGGGGCATCTGATTTTAGAACCTTCAGGTCCGTCGTTCTTCCACTTTCCGGTCCTCCGCTTATTACTCTCACTATTGTAAATTTATTGTGGGCTTGGAATGAGCTTTTGCTCGCTTTGGTCTTCTTGCAAAGTGACGATAAGAAGACTCTCATGGTTGGCATAACAGGATTTCAGAGTCGATATTCCTTATCTATCCCAACTATTATGGCGGGTATGACTATTGCAACGCTTCCATTATTTATTACTTATATTTTTGGTCAGCGCTACTATATAACTGGGTTGACTGCCGGATCGGTTAAGGGGGAGTAATAATGGAATTCTTAGTTTCGATAAAGGTAGAAGTACCTCAGGATTTCCCGGCCTCCAGTTTTGAACAATTATTAGTTAAAGAAAGATTGCGCGGTCAGGAACTCAAGACACAAGGCTCAATTGAACGTATATGGAGAATTCCTGGTACTCGCAACAATGTCGGCATTTGGAATGCTACCGATGCTACTGAACTGCACTCACTTTTGAGCTCGCTACCAATCTTTGCCTTTATGACAATTGAGATAGTCCCGCTTGCAGTACACCCATTAGAAGAGGAAAAGAAATGAAAAAACTGGATCAAAAGGTTGCAATTGTGACTGGCGCTGCTCAAGGAATCGGCCGAGCAATAGCTGATGAGTTAGCAATCGCGGGTGCACATGTAGCTGTCTTTGACTTAAATTTAGAGGCTGCACAAACTGCCGCGGCCGAAATAGCTAAACATGGAGTTACTTCCAGAGGTTACGCAGTGGATGTTTCGAAGTCGAAAGTAGTTGATGATGCCTTTGCACAGGTTGTTGCTGATTTTGGTCATTTAGATATTTTAGTAAACAATGCCGGAGTTTCATTTGTTGGCCCACATATCAAAGATGTTACCGATGAAGTGTGGGATATCAGTTTGGGTGTCATGCAAAGCGGAGTCTTTTATTGCATGCGTGCTGCAACACGATATTTTCTTCCTCAAAGATCTGGAAGCGTCGTAAATATCTCCTCTATCCGAGGATTTACTTCTAACCCAGGAAGAATTGCATATTGCGCAACTAAAGCAGCCGTAATAATGATGACTCGCGTTGCAGCAGCTGAATGGGCACCATATGGAGTTCGTGCTAACGCAATTGCACCCGGAGTACAGCGGACCCCGATGTGGGATATCGATGTTGAACTCGGAGTAGTTGATGAGGAGCGCGTATTAAGAGTTACTCCTGCAGGGCGCCTAGGTGATCCTAAAGAGATTGGAAAACTCACGGTATTTCTCTGTTCTGAAGATTCCACATTCATCAATGGCGATTGCATCACCATAGATGGTGGACTCACAACAGTTCCGATTGACGGAGCGGTTACTCGGCCCGAATGAAAATTCACACTTTAGCCTCTGAAGATTTGAGCATCTGTGTGCTGCCAGAAAGTGGTGGAGCAGTTACTCAAGGAGTTGTTCAGGGACAAAACTTTCTCGCCATACCGCCCTATCCTTCAATAGAACCAAAGTTTTTAGGAACAGAACATGACTGGTTGGCAGCGTGGAATGGCGGGTGGCAGCCACTTCTGCCTAACGCCGGTGGGGAATATCTTGAAGGTAAGTACCCTCAAGGTTTCCATGGAAATGCCTCTCAAACATCGTGGAGTGTTTTAGAAAAAGATTCACACTCAATTTCTTTAGAGTGGAGCGATGAAAATCTTCATAGCCTGCGCTCAATAAATATTAGTGAAAGTGAAGTAAAGGTAGTTGGATCAGTTGTTAACCTCGATACAGAACCGCGTCCACTTATCGTGACTGAACATTTAGTCCTGGGCTCTGATTTCTTAAAATCAAAAGTAACATTAGAGCCAGTGGGCGAGGCACAATTTAAAGAGTTGGAATACGACGGTACTGCCAAAGGTGACGGATTTGAACCTTGGGAATCCTTTCAAGAAAGTAATTGGTCATCAGTTACAGCTCAGACGCCAGCAAGAATGGGTGTCTTTTCTGGCATCTCATGTATCCGAGTAATTAATGAGAACTATGGAATTGAAATTTCTTGGGATGCAAAAAATCTTCCCTATCTTTGGATCTGGGAAGAGATTGCCTACACGCAAGAGCATCCGTGGAATGGCGAATATTTGGCGCTGGGTATCGAACCATCGAGTGCATCTGATGGAGTTGGCTTAGGCGGGGATAGCGCAATAACGCTGGCAGTAAATGAAAAATTTGATTGGTCCGTACAGTTGAAAATCCAAAAGAGAGCGAGCAAATAAGATGGCAATTCGTGGAGCAGTCCAACATACGGGACTCACAGTAAGTAACTTAGAAAGATCTGTTGATTTTTATGTCCGAATCCTAGGTTGCACCCTGATTATGGCCCAGGAAAAAACAGGAGGGTATTTGGCTGAAATTGTTGGTTATCCCAACGCCAGCGTAAAGATGGCCCACTTAAGTGATCCTGCGGGCCACCATGTTATTGAACTCTTCGAATATGTAACACCAGAAGTCCTACCTACTGATCTTGAACCTCGGCGCATTGGCAATGCTCATCTTTGTTTTATGGTCTCTGATTTAGACCAAGTTTATGCTGCTATCCAGAATGAGGGAATTACTTTCATTTCAGCACCCGTTGAAGTAGATACTGGGGCAAATGCTGGTGGTGCAGGCCTTTACTTGCGCGATCCTGACGGAATCACAATGGAACTTTTCCAACCGGCTCCAGGAACTGCAGCATACAAACTCCTACACGGTGAAAAATGAAAAACTTTACCGGCCAAGTTGTTGTAGTCACTGGCGGCGCAAATGGAATTGGCAAAGCAACTGCTGAATTATTCTTAGAACTTGGGGCTCAAGTTATTGCCTTTGATCGGGAACAACCAACTAAAAAAACAGAGATTGATAATCTCCTAATTGATCTGGGCAATCTTTTTGAGTTACAAGTAGCAATTGAGAATGTAGTCAAGAAATATGGAAGAATTGATGTTCTTGTAAATGTTGCAGGAGTTTCTTTACCAAATAACATTCTTGAGCTTGAGCAAGATAAGTACTTTACAACTTTAGATGTGAATCTGCATGCACCGCTTTTTCTTATCAAACATGTTGCAAAGATAATGGTTAAGCAAGAGTATGGCCGAATTGTTAACTTAACGAGTGTTCATGGAAAATTGAGCGAACCATCTTCAACGGCTTATGACATTAGTAAGGCCGGCCTTGAGGCCGCAACACGAACAGCCGCGCTTGAGTTTGCAGAATTTGGCGTACTAGTTAATGCCGTAGCACCAGGCTTTGTTTCAACTCGCATGTCAATCGTCAATGGCGAGGATGAACTTGAGAGTAATTGGTTTAAAGAGGTCTATATCAAGAATAAGCGCCTACCTATCGCTCGCCCAGCTATGCCAGTTGAGATCGCCCACGTTATAACTTGGTTGGCAAGTTCCTCTAATACATATGTAACAGGCCAAACTATTACTGTCGATGGCGGATTGTCGGCAAGGTTCTAAATTATGAAGGCAACCAAGATATTCGACGGGATTGCATTTCCCGAATCCTTACGCTGGCATAACGGTGACCTGTGGTTCTCCGATGCTCTAGCAGGCGTGGTGTACAGGGGCGATATCGCCAGCGGTCAATTACATACAGAGGCGGAGATTGCACCTACGGTCTCTGGCCTTGGCTGGTTACGAACTGGTGAGTTATTGGTTGTGGACTGCGTTAAGCGGGCAGTGGTCAGAAAAGAACTAGACGGAGAATTAGCACTGCATTCAGACTTTAGTTCTCATTGGGAATTTAATGCTAATGACATGCTTGTAGATTCCGATGACGTTCTTTGGGTTGGAACCTATGGCTTTAACCCAGAAGCAGATGCTCCAGTCACTGCAGATCTTGCCCGTGTTGATCAAGGAGTAGTTAGTTTCCCAGTCTCTGGATTAGTTTTTGCTAACGGGATTGCACGGATAGATGAAAATAGAATCGTAGTAGCAGAGACCTTTGCTGATCGAGTCTCAATTATTCAAACAAGCGGAGAAGTCAAAGTTCTCAAACAAATTCAATTACCTAGTAATGCAACACCTGACGGACTTGTTGTCGATAACCAAGGTTTTGCTTGGGTAGCTTCGGCCTACGGCCAGGCAATTCTTCGCGTGAATCTTGAAACCGATGAAGTAGTGCGAGCAATTGAAATTCCAGATAGAGGTGTATATGACTGCACCTTTGGAGGATTAAGTCTAGACAAACTGTATGTTGCTACATCGGATACCGATGAGACTCATGTATTACGGGATTTACCCGGAGAGATTCTTTGTTTTGATTTAACTTTAGAGTTTCCAGGCGTACAAGGAATGGGGAATAAATAATGGCTCAGGTTAGATTCCGTCAGGCTATAGCTCTAGCCCTTGCTGATGAGATGCGTAAGGATCCATCGGTCATGGTTTTTGGTGAAGATGTCGCACAAGCCGAGGGCCCATTCAAAACTTCTGAAGGTTTACTCGCCGAATTTGGTCCCCTCCGAGTCCGAGATACACCGATTTCTGAAATGGCCTTCACTGGTGCAGGAGTTGGCGCAGCCACTGCTGGAATGAAGCCTGTTATCGAGATTATGTTCATGGAGTTCATGGGCGTTGCCTTGGATATGGTCGTCACAGAGGCTGCAAAATTTCATTATTTAAGCGGTGGAGAGTTCAAAGTTCCAATGGTTATTCGCGCCTCTGTTGGAGCAGGGGGAGGGTTCGGACTTCAACATTCACAAACGTTAGAAAATTGGTTGGTCGCGACACCAGGACTCAAAGTTGTTGTCCCATCAGATATTCAATCAGCCTATGAATTAACTCGTGCTGCGATTCGCGATCCCGGCCCAGTTGCCGTTCTAGAACCCCGTGCACTCTATGGAGATAGAGGCGCACTTGTTCAAAAAGAAGATGGACTTCTCGAAATTGGTAAAGCCCGAATCATGCGTGAAGGTGCTGCATTGACCGTGGTTTCAATGGGCCAGTTAGTTGGAAAATCTTTAGCCGCTCTTGAGGGAATGGATGTAGAAGTTATCGATCTTTCTACTCTCGTGCCATGGGATCAAGAGTGTGTTTCGCAATCCATCAAAAAAACTGGAAAGCTTGTCATTGTTCAAGAAGCACCGATTAGTGGCGGCTGGGGACATGAGATTCTCTCCCTAATGGTTAGCAAGCACTTCGCAGATTTAAAAGCTCCACCATTTATTATTTCACCTCCTAATGCACCAGTTCCATATGGAAAAGAGTTAGAGGAGTTATACATTCCTCAGCCAAGCTATATCAAAGAGCAGATTGCTCAGTATTTTTCAACGAACCAAGTTCCAACCCCTTGGTGGATTCAGAGAGGGTTGATCTAATGACAAAACAAAGTGAAGTCCAAAGTAAGCGTCGCAAAGATCTATCAGATCCAGTCGAACAGTTACGGCGCATGTTTGAGATCCGCTATTTCGAAGAAGAGATAGTTGGACTCTTTTCTGAAGGTCTGGTCCACGGCACCACTCACACGTGTCAGGGGCAAGAAGCTCTCAACATTGGTTTAGCAGCAACACTGAATCCTGATGATTTTGTTGCTTGTACATATCGCAGTCATGGCTTCGCATTAGCGCTGGGCCTGACTCCCGAAGCTGCCCTTGGCGAAATTATGGGGCGTACAACTGGCTGTATTGGCGGCGTTGGTGGCTCAATGCACTTGTCTGCACCAGAACTAGGACTCTTACCAACCTTTGCAATTGTTGGCGCCGGTCTTCCTATTGCTGCAGGTGCCGCACTCGCATTTCAAACACGTGGAGAAAAGCGCGTTGCAGTGGCAGTTTTTGGTGATGGAGCCGCAAATATTGGTGCTTTTCACGAAGCATTAAATCTTGCCTCAGTATGGAAATTACCTGTCATCTTTATCTGTGACAACAATTTGTATGGTGAATATAGTCGAATTGAAACTACAACCTCTGTCGTTGATATTGCGCAAAGAGCATCCTCATATTCAATGCCTTCAGAAATAATCGATGGAATGAAGGTGGATGAAGTTATTACAAGTCTTAATCGTGCAGTTGATCGCGCACGATCTGGTGGTGGTCCAACTCTGATTGAGGCAAAGACTTACCGCTATGCAGGTCATTCAAGAGCAGACCTAGCAACCTATCGTCCAGAAGGCGAACTAGAGGCCTGGCTTCCTCGAGATCCTATTCTTGTGCGTCAAAACGAATTAGTCGCATCTGGAGTTCTCACATCTGTCCAGGTAGAAAAAATCTCAGAAGAGGAGCGAGCAGCTATTGCCAAAGTAATTGAATTTACTCGTAACGCTCCGTTCCCACAGCCGGGTGCAATATTTAAAAATATTTGGACAAGCTAAGGAGATCAAATGAAATCGACAGCAAAAATGCCGAAGGTAGCCGACAGCGTTGACGAGGTGTATATCTCAGTAATTCTTGTTGCACCCGGAACTGTGGTTCAGGCTGGTGATCCTTTGATGCTTGTAGAAACCGATAAAGCAAGCGTTGAGGTTCCATCGCCGGTATCCGGAACTGTTATTTCTGTCTTAGTTATCATTGACCAAGCAGTAAGCACAGGGGCGCCAATCGTTGAAATCGAAACTAGCTAAGCCTTTTTCTTACTTCGAGGCTTGTTGGTACTGCTCTCACGGATAATAAAGTGAGTTTCAATCACTGTTTTGCGGGGCTTTGCCCCGCGCATAATCTCAAGCAAAAGGCGGGCAGATTCTCGGCCAATCATTTCAGCATCTCGATATACCGATGAAAGCTGAGGAAGGATTACGTCAAACATCGGCCACTCATCGATTGCCACAAAAGAAACATCATGTCCTATTGCCAGATTAAGCGAACGCAATGCCCGAATGGCACCAGCGGTTGCTCCAACACCACCAGTAAGAATCGCTGTAGGAACAGTGGGAGAAGAAAAAAGTAAGTATGTCTGTCGCTCAGCAAATTCTTCAGTGAAATTTCCTAGTCGAATATGATTCTCATTGATTGAGATACCATTTTCTGCAAAGGCTTTCTTATATCCCTTCAAACGTTCACGGGTGATTAGTACATCAGCATTACCTGTTACAAAAGCAATTTCTCTGTGTCCTTGATTGATTAGGTGATTAACCGCATCACGGGTTCCACTCAGGTGATTAGCAGTAACGCTTCCGTATTCGTATCCAGAAATTTGCCGATCAAGAAGTACAAGTGGTGAACGAAGGTTTTGTAACGAGCTCTTTACGGTAGAGGACTTCTCTGAAATAAGTGAAGCGATAATTCCATCAACTCTGCGCCTTCGTAAAACTGCAAAATTTTCCGATTCGGTAATCTCATCCCCATCTGAACTCATCAAAATCATTGAATAACCCATTTTGCGTAGCTCTTGCTCACAACTTTGAGCCACTTGGGCAAAGAGTGGATTAGAAATGTCAGTGATAATAAAACCGATGGTGCGTGTTTCACCACTTCGCATGGACTGCGCCAAAATATCTGGCTCGTATCCTAAAAAGCGCGTCGCCTCTTCAACTTTTTTTGCCATCCGAGCTGATACATCTGGATGTCCCGACAAAACTCTTGAAACACTAGAGATTGCCACTCCGGCCTTGCGGGCGACATCTTCCATTGTTGCAACTGGAAGGGGAGTTACTTCATCGTCCTTCTTCCGCTTTGCCATAACGTAATTGTATGTTCCCTCTTCCGCTTTGCCATAGCCTAGGAGTATACTTTTTCTAGAAACGTTTCCAGTAATTCCAGAAAGAAAGGCTTGAATATGAACTCCATAGCCAGGGTTGAAACCGAGCTAATCAGGGTGCCCTTAGCGCGCACGTATAAGGGTTCGTTTTATCAAATGACCCATCGTTCGACCGTACTTTTGCGCATTTTCACTCAAGATGGGGCCATGGGCGAGGCCTATGTTGGCGATGAAGATGCAGGCCTTGGTGAGATTGATTCGATTATTCATGAGGAAATTGCGCCTCGATTATTTGGTCAGGATGCATTGGCAATTGAAAAGTGCTGGGAGATTGCCCGGCCAGCAACCTGGAATATTTTACGAGATAGACGATTAGGACTTGTAGCAAGCGCCGCTTTTGATACTGCATTGTGGGATCTCATGGGTCGATCATTAAATATTCCACTGTGGAAATTATGGGGTGGATATCGAGAAAGAGTTCCAGTAATTAGCATCGGTGGGTATTACAACAGCAATTTAAGCATTGAAGAAGAGATCACATATTTGAAGGAAAAACAGTTTGCTGGAATGAAATTTAAAGTTGGAGGTTTATCTCCTGTCGAAGATGCTGTAAGAGTGCGGTTAGCCCGTACTGTTGCGGGACCAGATTTTAAGATTGCAGTAGATGCCAACCAAGGGTGGGATATCGAATCAGCTGTCAGCTTTGCTCGGCTTGTAGAAGATCAAGACATCATGTGGTTTGAAGAGCCCTGCCATTGGGAAAATGATCGTAGAGCAATGCGAGATGTTCGTTTTAGAAGTGGCATTGCAGTGTGTGCTGGACAAACCGAAATGTCGGCTGCTGGTTGTCGTGACTTAATGGAAATTGGTGCGATTGATTTTTGTAACTTTGATTCATCGTGGTCAGGAGGTCCTACCGAATGGCTACGCGCAGCAGCAGTAGCCACAACCTATGGAGTCAAAATGGCTCACCATGAAGAAGCTCAAGTATCTGCCCATTTAATAGCTTCGCAACCTCATGGAACATTTATTGAATTTTTCCACCCAGACCGTGATCCCATTTGGCACAATATGATTTCGAATGCAGGCCCGTTAGTTAATGGCTACCTATCACTGCCAACTGATGCAGGACTTGGTTGGGTGCTAGATCGTGATTACATAGCTAAATATCGAATAAGTGAGCGAAGCACACAACGTTAAATCAGGTTTAATAAGTCAGCTCGCTCGTGAACTAACCGGACTATCAATGCGCCAAAGATTGAATTGCACCAAGCAAACCATGGCCGGGTGTAGTCACTGGCGTTACCGACCTTGAATGACTCATGAAGCAGGCCAGTTCCAGCACTGGATTTAATGAGAAGTCTCAGGCAATTCAATATCTCGTCATCGTTCGTACTTGTGCTGGCTTGAATAATAAGTGAGATCGGCCAAATCGAATCTGGGCCGGTGTGCGGTGACCCGATTCCAGAGCCCACTGTTCCTGAAAAAAATTGAGGATTTTCATTACTAAGAATGTATGCGCGAGTGGCTTTATAAATCTGATCATCAACAGTTGTTACACCTAAGTGGGGAAGGGATAACAGGCTGGGCACGTTGGCATCATCCATACACAGCGCATTGCCCAAACCATCGACTTCAAAAGCAAAGATTGTGCCAAATAAAGGATGATCAATGTGGCCATGCTTTTGGATCCCAGAGGAAATATCTCCCATGAGTTGATTAACTGAACCGATGAGTTCATTGAGATTGAGATGAGTTAATAACTCGAGCAAATCCTGCAAAGTTTTTAGTGCAAAGAGATTTTCTGGGATGTTGAAGGGATAAGTGCTGGCATCATCTGACGCGCGAAAACTTGATGCAACCATGCCAGTCGGCGCATATTTTGGACCAAATCCTTGATTGCTAAGAGTATCGATTGGGTTTGTTGTCACTCGATCAAAGAAATATGGGCCATGGTCGCTCATTCTTTGCTGGATTTTTAAAGTTTTCAGAATGAGGGATATTGATTCACCCCACTGTGCATCAAATGGTTGGTGATTTTCGGTAAGTTTCCAATAAGCCGTTGCTAGGGCTATGGGATAGATCAGCGAATCCAACTCCCATTTACGTTCATGTACTCCGGGCAACATCTGCGTCATATCGCTTGCGTGAATTCCGAGCTTGTCCTCATCGTAGAAAGCATTGGCATATGGATCCTTAAGGATGCACCGTGCCTGATTAGCAATAAGCCCAGTTAGAACTCTGTCTATTTCTGCAGAAGTTTTTGCTAGTGGTAAATAATGCCAAACTTGGGCCGTTGAATCTCGAAGCCACATCGCCTCGATATCGCCTGTAATTATGTATGTGTGATTCTTTCCTTCGCGAATATAGTTATAGGCGGTGGTATCAAGTGTGTTGGCAAAGGCATTGATAAAAAGATGTCGTAACTCCAGATTTTCAATCCTATGTGAGATTTCATTGAGATACTCATCAAGTTCTGGTGAATAGAAAGCACGATTTTGCGGAGATGGCCGTACCCAGTTCTGGAAGTTGCCAAAGGTTTTCAGCTTGTTCAAGCAGAGGTCTCGTCAAAAATTAGAATCATGGCTGAATTATCCTTGAGATTATTTTGAAATATCAATGTTCCTTTATGAGCCTTAAAAAGAATTTCACCGCTTACTAAGTTTCTAACCTGATAGGTAGCCTCTGGTTTGGGAGGTAAGTAAGTAATACTGGGCAGTTGAGAACCGCCATCTAGCTGAAAAATCGTTAAGAGCGGATCTTGGTTGTGGGTCTCAATCGCAAAAGCCACCGTCCTAGAACCCTTGCCATCTCGTTGCGGTTGGGCGGTTAAGTGATTAATAAAGGCAGCGTTTTGGAACCGTGGTCTAAAGAATTCTTTGTAAATGCCTACAAAATTACTAACTATTTCCATTTTAGAGGTAGAAAATTCAGGCAACCGGGCACTAATTCCAAAACCACCTAGCAAAGTAATTGCGAGCGAAAACTCTAAATCGGCATCAGATGAATCTTGCGCAGTAAATAACTGCTTGGCATGATCCCCGTGCCATTGACTATCGCACCAACCCAGAAGTTTTTCAGGTGGGAAGAACAACGACGAAGCCCAAAAACATGCCAACGAATGTTCTGGCCAGTCTGGATCGCTGGCAAAACCCATATCTACATGCGTGGCCATAGCTAGATCCCAACGCAAACCACCTGAGCTGCAGTTTTCAATGGTGAGATCTGGATAATCGGCTTTCAATGTATCTAATAGTGCGTAGAGGTTTTGTAGATGTGCATTTAATCCGCAAGAGGATTCATGACCGTGATCGGTGCGATTACAGCCAGGGCCCGGGTCCACATTGAAATCCATCTTTATCCACGATGCACCACATTCTTCAATCAAACTCTTAGAAATTTCTAATGCCCAAGCCATTGCATCCGGATTACCTAGGCACACATACTGCAAATTCTCTCCATTATGTCGGGCCACAAACTCTGGGTGAATCTTTGCAAGTTCAGCCTTTTCTCCTAGGGCTTCAATCTCTAACCAAATGCCAAATTCAATTCCTAAATCACGAACAGTGTTACCGATATTTCTTAGCCCGCTTGGAAAGCGTTCTACATTTCTTTGATCCCAATCGCCACGCAGATGATGCCAATGTGAATCCTTTGCCGCTGGTCCAAACCAACCAGCATCTAGAACGGCAACTTCAATCCCAGCAGCTTTTGCATAAGCAGCGTTAGCTAATAACGTTTGTTCATTGATATCTGTATCTTCATATGGCCACCAGGAATTCCACTCTGTCAAAAGTTTAGGATTACTGTGGGAATCCATATTTCGAAAGTCGGCAATGAATTTGCGCATCGCCGAATCAATTCCTCCAGTTGCAACGGTTTTGGTTAAGAGGCGGGTTTCTTCACAATCAGTAGTGACCGTAATTTCAAGATTATTTCCTTCAGGAGTACAAGTTATGCGCCAGTTTCCAGACCAAACAACGGCAAGAAAGTGCGCACTTGTTCCGTCTTCGATAATAATGAATGGGTGATGACCTTTACTTGATCGCCCGGCGATAACGGCAATATCTAGGGTAGACGTGGCAGTGATTTGATGAGGAGTCCATTCGGTGCCCCAATCTGAACTCCAATAGTGAATTCGAGTCAGTGAGAGATTATCGAAAGTGACCGTATAGTTTTTAGAAGAAATCATGATGACCCGATACCAGTGGATACGCCTCTAACTAAATACTTAGAGCTAATGGCTAGAAGAATGAGGGTAGGTGTAGCGGTTATGCATAATGCCGCAGCAACAAGTGGTTGATTAGTGGTGTATCGACCACCAATGCTGGCAAGGGCTGGAGTAAGCAAACGCATCCCTTGGTCAGGCAAGATTAAATAGGCGTATAGAAGTTCATTCCACATACCCAAAAATTGAAGCACTGCCAGGGTGGTAAGACCAGCAGCTGCATTGGGTATTGCAATCCTGAAGAAAGAAGTGAAAAAGCCTGCTCCATCGATTCTGGCTGCATCCAAAATAGTATCTGGGACTGCGCTAAATGTTGATTTTAAGAAGAAAACACCAAATGGAATATTTGTACCAATATAAACAAACATTAAGCCATGCAGGTGGCCAACAAGTGAGAATTTAGAAAGCAATAGGTAGATAGGGATAATCAAGATCTGACTTGGCAACAACATCACGGCGATAAAAGACCAGTTGATTACCTTGCTGCCAGGGAAGTCATATTTTGCTAGTGCAAAACCTGCGAGAGAAGAAAAAATGAGAGAAGTAGCCAGGCTGACCCCGACGACTATGACTGTATTTCGCGCCGCGGTTCCCAGTGAGTAGTTGTCAATTAAAATTCTGTAGCTATCGAGAGTAAAAAACTTTGGCAGACCATAAGCATTCTTTACGTAGTCTTCTAAAGTTCGCCCCGAAGTAATAGCAACATAGAAAAGTGGATATAAAGTTGTGACAGCAACACTGAACAAGGCCAAGAAAATGATTGAATTAGTACGCCATTTGAATTGTCTCACTACTAGCGACCATCATCATTCTTTAAGTATTTACTTTGGGCAATTGTAAGAACAGAAATAACACCGAAAATAATTATGGCCAGAGCAGATCCTTGGCCCATATCAAAGGCAGAGAATGCTTTTTGATAAACCAAGTAGTCCAGAGTGGTGGTTGAATACAGTGGGCCTCCGGCAGTCATTACGAAGATGAACCCAAACAATGATGTGAATGTGTACAGCGTGTTGATGATTGAAACAAAGGCTAATTGCTGGCGTATGCTGGGAATAATGATGTACCAAAATCTCTGCCACCAGCCCGCTCCATCTACTTCAGCTGCAGCAAAGAGATCGCTATCTATTGTCATTAACCCACTGAGCAAAATCATCATGGCATAACCAAAGCCTGCCCAGATAAGGGCAAGAATGACGACAAATATGGCCATGTTTGCTCGAGCAAAGAAATTGATAGGCGTGAGGCCAAGTGAGATTAAGGCCGAGTTAATTGGCCCATTGAGGGTAAAGGCCGACCGAAACATTAATCCGATGACAGAAGTAGAAAGCACGGAAGGCAAGAAGAAAATGATTCTAAAGAATCTCCATCCCCAGATCTCTTGGTAGAGAAGTACAGAGGTGAATAGGCCTAGAAAGATTACGATTGGGATTGCAATAAGGAACTTTAGGTTTGTAACAAATACCTGATGCACTAATGGTGCTGCAAAAATATCGACGTAGTTCTTAAAACCAATGAATTTTGAAGTAACACCATCAGTTTTTAAAAAGGATATCCAGATTGCGTATCCGATGGGATAAAACAATAACGAGGCAACAACAAGAAAAGCTGGAAGTGCGGCAAATAATCCGATTCGTTGCTTTTGTCGGGTTAATGACCCGCGACGTGATTTATTTTTTCGCCCGCCTGCGAAAGTTGGCCCCTGTACGGGGCCAACTTTCACTACTGCAGGTGAGGTCATTCGTGATTATTGCTTATTCTCAGTAAGTGAAGCTTGTAACTGCTTTACAGCATCGGCTGGAGTTGTCTGACCGAGTGCTACTGAGGCATTTAACTTGTAGAACAAGTCATTTGTTGGTCCGGGCATGATGTTGTCAAATGGATATACCTGTGGGTACTTAGCAACATTTTTGGCTTGTGCCTGAAGCAATGGATTCACAATCACTGAAGAATCAGCGTTGACGTGATTTGATGGCTCAGTCTGTGTGATCTTTACATAGGTATCAATGGTCTTAGCTTGCATTAAGTACTTAAGGAACTTAATTGCTTCGACCTTGTTCTTGCTGTACTTAGTAACTGAGACCGCCACATTGGTGCCTCCAGCAAGAATTTTCGGATACTTAGATCCACTTAATTGTGGAATTGCAAAAGTTCCCGCATTTGTACCTAAGGCTTTAAAGATTGGGTCATTATCCCAACCACCATCAATGATCATTGCTCCTTTACCGGCAAGGAATCCATTGAGGCGATCTCCTTGACCAGCAGTAGTTGCATCGGCATTAGTTACTCCAGATGTATAGAGCTTCTGGTAACCCTCATATGCCTTGATCATTGAGGCAGAATCAATCTTTGTCTTGCCTGTGAACATGTCATAGAAAGCATTAGGTCCTAGTTGGCCACCAACTAATGAAGCAATGACCCAAGCTCCTGTGTACCCTTCAAGATTTGTCTCCCAAATTGGCGTTTCAACACCTGCACTTTTTAGTTTCTTTGCAAGAGCTAGAAATGCTTCCCAAGTCTTTGGAGGATTTGTCATATCTATATTGTTTGCAGCCATCACTCGCTTGTCATAGAAGACATAAAAGTATGATCCTGCACCGTATGGCATTGCAAGAAGTGGACCAGTTGGGTCATAGCCCGCACGAACTGTTCCGGTTCCCTTGACTAGCGCCAACTCTGTTTTTGAGAAGTACTTATCGAGTGGCTCTAAAAATGCGGCGAAAGAAAGTGTATTTCCACCAGCAAAGCCGATTTTGATATCTGGACCATTTTTTGCAATGGATGCAGCCTTGAACTGTGTATCCGATACTCCGCCATCAATTTCAGAGATATCGATAGTTACATTTGGATTCAATTTTTCATAGGCTGTTTTAGCTTTGTAAATGAATGAGGTTTTAGTATCGAGTGCACCATTTGTTAAGTGCCCCATTAAACCTGGATCCCACACTTTGATTGTTACTTTTTTGGCTGCAGCATTCGCACTAGTGGCATACCCACCTAATGAAAATACTAAGGCGCCAGCGCAAATAACGCTTATCGCCTTACCTATTCTGCTTTTAGTCATCGTTGACCTCTCCTAGTAGTTAGTATTTCGTGACGTGCCTTTAATTACCACCGATTCCACATTTGCCGATGATCTTGTGCCCATGCATATGCTGCGACTGTCCAACCTTGAATCATTTGTGGTGGTTGAACAATTCGATTAAAACCGCTTCCGAAACCATCGGCAGCGCCTTCAATATCAATGACTTCAGAGCTAACCCACCCATGTAAGGGGGCATCGCTTCGAAGTAGTTCGGGAAATCCTCCGATAGTTTCAATTGCTGCAACTGTTCGCCCAATCAGAGCAGTTGCTTGTGGCAAGAAGCCATGGCGCAACAATCCACGCCCAGCAAAAATGCCATCCATTGGCCAAGCCGAACCAGTGTGATAACCACCCGGACGATATGAAGGATGGTTACTTGAAAGGGTTCGCAATCCTGCAGGACCTAACAATTGTGGATCAGTTACGGCTGCAGCAATAACCATTCGATACATTTCCCAGTCAGGGCCATCAAATATTGCAGAATCTAATAAACGACCCTGATTACTTGCTTGAGAATCTAAGGCAATTTGTTTGCCAGCACTATTGCGCTCGGTTGCAAGTGCAAAGCGATCTCCTAGCCACATGTGTTCAATTAACTTCAAGCGCACCTTGTGAGCCATCTGAACAAGCTCATCACCGTTTAGTGGCCAATCTAAATATGGGCGCAATAGATATAACTGCGCCGCCCCAACTAGTGCATCAAAAACCTCTGCCGTTGTTTCAATCGATGCTAGTGATCCTTCTCCAGCCAGAGTTCCATCGGCGTGCATGTACGAATCGCCAGAATCTTTCCAGTACTGGTTTTTAATACCATGTGGATTGGAACGCTTAGATTCGATAAGTGATGAAGGAGTATCAAGTCGAGCAAGAACCCATTTAGTTGCAAGGACTGCTCGCTCACCTAAAGTTTTATTGCCTAGCTGAATATCAAGTAAGCCAGGTTCTTCGAGAGCCTCTTTAGAAAGAGCTTTCAACCATAGTGGCGTGCTATCAACCGAACCGTAATAAGGAAAAGACCATCCTTCCTTTTCCATTATTTCGCGAGCTCGCTCATCTCCAGGATCACGCACTTCGTGTGCAATGCGCCCAGGCTCTTCTTCGCTCTGTGCTACAAAATTTTCCCCTTGTGCTTCACCGAGTGCGCATATAACTCCACGGCGCAGCCCCGGAACGCGAGCTCCTAGAAAGTCAGCGATAATTAATGAGTCGCGACCGAAGAGACATCTAAATAGATTTTGTTCGCCAACTCCTCGGTGATGATCAAAAGGAATAGATGCATAGGGGATAAGCCAAGGTCCGCGGTAGGCAAGAGTCCAGGGGATAACTGTTTCTAGCGGAGGACGAAAGCGTGGATCAAAGACAGGGTCACTGGGCGAGAGGATCAAACGACGCGAAATAACGCGCTCGCCGTTTTTAATATCTGTATCTGACACAACCGACCTTTCATGTAAGCCGCGGGGAATCACGGTTTTCATGAGTGTATTGATGTAAATTTTTCATTACAAGGACATCAACCTATGTAATTTTTTTATTACATCCTAGGTAGTTGAGCGCAAAATCAATTCAGGTTTTAACTCTTCTCGCACCGGTGCATGGGTGTGTTCATGGGCGCGCAGTATCTCTACGGCACGTCGCCCGCTTGCATCCAAGTGAGTGCGAACCGATGAGAGCGATAACTGATCGGCCACATCGCAATCTCCGTAGCCAATCAACATCAGATCTTTAGAGATGGAAATTCCTAATTCCTGCGCGGCCGTGTAAACCGCTACGGCCAATATGTCGCTGTCAGCAAATACGGCATCAATCTTTTTCTTACTTTTGAGCAGTTTTCGGATCTCCACGCCAGCTTCTGGCGAGAGTGGATCTACTAGGAGTTCGATGCTGGCAGATCTTTTCTCTGGGTTTAGACGCTCTCTGAAAGATTTCAACTTAATACCAGGATTTATATCTATTGCCGAAGGTCTTGCCCCCAAGAAGAGCACATTTGATGCAGTGCTCTTGTTGAAATAATCTGCAGCAAGTTCACATCCCTTTTTCTCTGACGTAAGAACCCTAGAAAAGCCTGAATCATCGATATCAATTAATACTGTCGGCAACTCAAAACGATGAATATTTCTTGCAACTTCATCGAGAATCGGCACACCAGAAAAAATTAGCCCTTCAATTCGCTTAGTAGCCAGAAGCTTTTTGACATAGTCAACTGAACTCTTTGAGTCCGTGACATCATACAAAATGAGTTCATGAGGCCATGCCCGAAGTGCGTTAGAAATTCCGCGAAGTCTTTCAGTGCCACCTTGATGATTAAAGAGTTGAGTAAACACGGCGATTCTTGCCATAGACAAATCGCGTTCCAAGATTCTTGGAGCTTTGTAATGAAGGGCAGATGCAGCCTGTCGCACAACCGTGACTGTTTCAGGCTTTAGTAATTCAGGGTTAGAAAAACATCGAGAAGCAGTTGCAATACTCACGCCAGCATAGGCAGCAACTTGTGCCAACGTTGCCCGCTTACTCATGTGCCCTCACAGATCTAGCCTACTACCATGACATTTTTGGTTCTTGCAGCCGAATATGCTGCAAGACCGATGAATTAAGGAGGGGCCCGATTGCGCCGGCCCCTCCTTAACTTCTTTCTAAAGTACTTAAGCGGTACTTAGATCTCTACATGAATGTCCTGACATGGCGTTTTCCATTGATGTCATTAATCGCAGCTTTTAGAGAACGCTTGCATTGCTTAGCTGTTATGTAGTACATACTGCCTTGGCCATTGGAGCGCTTTTGCGCATTAGCTTTAGGGGTATGGGTGTTTGATTCTTTGATGGGGTCCATCGAACTGCCTTTCGCTTAGTTGCTACTGCGCGGACCCCTCCATCGAACATTTTCGTTCTACACAGCAACTCAGATGACTATTAAAACATCTAGCTACAAGTTTGTATTCCCGAAATCTGTTGCTACTTCGTTGCTACTCTTAAATATCAAAGGTTCGTGATAGTCCTATTACACTCACTTATATGCTCAATATCTCGGGCCAACAAGTGGGTGGTGAGGGACTCGAACCCCCGACCCGGTGATTAAGAGTTACTTTAACGCCCACTGAACCGAGATTGATACAGATACATCTTGCGTACCTAGATCAATTACAGTCGCAGAATCAGCAGATGCCTTCGCAACACCATAAATTGGTGGCTGATATGAAGCAGAACCTTCAGTTATGTAATTAACCGATCCAAGTTTTACGCCCATCAACTTCGCATAAGAAGCAGCTTTCGCCTTTGCATTCTTTACCGCCGCAGCACGCGCTGCTTCAGTTGCCTTGCTGCTATCCAAAACAAATGGTGAAACACCTTGAAGTTGTAAATAATCTCCGCCTGCTGCTGCGATCGCATCAACAACCACACCTGAATTCGCAGCATTCTTTACAACCAAAGTAAATGATTGCGATGCGCGATACCCAACTTGGAATGAACCCTTTTCTTGGGTGTAGTTATATTCTGGATAAACAGTTAGCGATGTTGTCGCAATATCTTTTGTCGAAACCCCATTCGCAATAATCGCTTTACGTACCGCAGCACTTGTTGTATTTGCCTTTGCCAAAGCGCCTGCATTGGTTCCATCAACCACAGTTACCTGAGCCATGATCTTTACTGCATCAGGAACCACTTTTACGGTGCCCTCTGCATTTACTGAGATATAGCGGCTGGTCGCTGCGCTTGCTGAAGTAGCTGTTGGAATCGCCACTAATGACAATAGGGCAACGCTTGCAATAATCGAACGAAGTTTCATAGTGATTACTTTACCTTTACTCTTATCCCATGAGCGCATCGCAATTTGTATCAGTTTGCACAATCGATGCGCTTGCTCGTGCAGCAAGACAATTAAATGACGGCAACCTGATAGCTTTCCCAACAGAGACTGTGTATGGCCTTGGAGCTGATGCCGAAAATGAAAGCGCAGTTGCGCGTATATATAAGGTAAAAGGTCGCCCGCAAGATCACCCTCTTATTGTTCATGTGGGAGATTGGCAATTAATGGGCGAGTGGGCCAGTGATATCCCCGATTATGCAATTGATCTTGCAAGAAGTTTCTGGCCAGGACCGATGACTTTAATTCTAAAGCGCTCTGAACTTGCTAAAGATTTTGTTACTGGAAACCAAGACACTGTTGGTGTCCGTGTTCCAAACCAAACTCTTGCGCTCCAGCTGCTTACTGAATTTTCTAAAATCGGTGGCAAAGGAATTGCTGCGCCATCAGCTAATCGCTTCGGACAAGTTTCACCAACAACCGCGGAAGCAGTTCGCGAAGAGATCGGCGCATATTTAGATGCAAACGATTCCATCCTCGATGGTGGCCCATGCGCTGTTGGTGTCGAATCCACCATCATCGATTGCACCGGCACCAATCCACGAATCCTTCGCCCAGGTGCGATCACTGTTGAAGATATAAAAGGAGTAACGGGTTTAGATGTTGAGGTAGTTGAGCGCTCTGACATCCGAGTCTCTGGATCTTTGGAGAATCATTACGCCCCAGAGGCCCAAGTTCTTTTGGACATCACCCCTCAACCAGGCGATGGCTTTATCGCGCTCGCCAACATCCCAACCCCTCCGGGAGTAATTCGTTTAGCCCAACCTAAATCTGATGAAGCATTTGCACACCTCTTATATGCAGCGCTTCGCGATGGTGATGCAAAAGAGTTAAAAAGAATTGTGGTCGCGCAACCTACTGGCGATGGAATCGCAATTGCTATTCGCGATCGCCTAAAGCGCGCGGCTGCTGGCCGTTAATGCTCGATTAAACACTTTCAGTAATCACCGCTAAACTGCGCAGGCATTTCCAGTGATTTCACGGAAAGTGCGGGGGCCTATAGCTCAGTCGGTAGAGCAACGGACTTTTAATCCGTGGGTCGACGGTTCGATCCCGTCTGGGCCTACTCTCTTCTTATCTTTTGAGCGTTACCCCCTCGAATATTGCTATTTTGCATCTCACGAAATTCTTAAACTAACTGCATGACAACGCTTGAGCAAATCCGTGAAATCGTGACTAGCGCTTCACATACATACAAGCAAAAAGTTTCAGGCTTGGCTACTTTAGCCGAAAACTTACTTGAATATCCAGAAATTTCTACCGAATGCTCAAATGCGTTGGAAAAACGAATCATCTGTGACATGTATGAAGGTAATGCGCCGTATAGACCGCGGTATATCTTGCCGGATTACAAGAAAGTTTTAGATAACGGATCAGAATATTTGGAATTGCCACAAGCAACCAACTTAGATGAAGCATTAACTTTTCTATTAATAATGTATAGCAACACAATGTCAATTACTGGATACCCAGTTTATTTTGGCGACTTAGATACATTATTACTTCCTTATGTAGAAAAGGTTAGTGATGGAGATTTATATAGGAAACTCAAACTTTTCTGGATGTCGCTAGACAGAATGTTCCCGGATGCATTTGCTCACACGAATTTAAGTCCGGAATACAATCGCGTTTCAAAGACAATATTCAAGCTAGAAAGAGAATTGCTACAAGTAGTTCCAAATATTTCTCTCAAAGTTGACCCAGCAATAACCAGTGATGAATATCTTTCAGATGCTATCGCCACAGTATTTGCTTGCGGAAAACCACATTTCATAAGCCACCCAATGATGGTAGATGATTTAGGAAGCGAATATGCCGCAGTAAGTTGCTACAACTCATTGAAAATAGGTGGAGGTTCACACACTTTAAATCGTTTGAATTTGAAGAAAGTAGCGCTTGAATCTGAATGCAATACCGATCAGTACCTAAATGAAGAGCTGCCCAGGTACGTTAATTTAATGGCAGAGCTGATGGCTGCCCGCATTAATTTCCTTGTCGAGAAATCCAACTTCTTCACATCCGATTGGTTGGTAAAAGAAGGTTTAATCTCGCTTGATAATTTTTCAGCGATGTTTGGCATCTTTGGATTGGCAGAAGCGGTCAATATTTTGATGAAACGTTCCGGCAGTGAAGATCGATACGGACAAAGTTCAATTGCAGACGACTTAGGTTACAAAATAACCTCAAGAATCGCAGCGTTGGTTGCAGAGATAGACATGCCATACTGCCAAGGAAATGGCGGCAAGGCTTTCCTACATAGTCAATCAGGTATCGATATTGATATTGATGTAACTGCAGGCACGCGAATACCTGTTGGAGCTGAGCCAGATTTATTCCATCACCTTAAAACGGTTGCAAGACATCATCATTTATTTGCATCTGGAATAAGCGACGTGTTGAGCTTTGATGAAACAGCTGTAAATAATCCACAAGCAGTCGTAGATATTATTCGTGGCGCCTTTGAAGCAGGAATGCGCGATTTTACATTTAATTTAGATAGTAATGATTTCATTCGCATTACGGGTTATTTGGTGCGGAAATCTGATTTGGCAAAAATCCCCAACGCTAGGCATTCAAGCACCAAGCTTGGTGCAGGTTCAGTTGCGGGTTCACATGTGGATCATAGGAATTTAAAGAGAGTAGTGAGCCACGAGAGTGCAGCGGGCTCCAATAGTTAAAACGATTCCATTTTCTTGGGTAGATGGTCCGGGAAATCGATTTGTTATTTTTACGCAAGGTTGCAATTTCAATTGCATTGCTTGTCATAATCCACAAACAATTCCTCTTCATACTTCACGTGCAGTGGATAGGGACGTGGAAAGTTTGTTAAAAGAAATTCGAGAAGTAACTCCGTTTATTTCCGGAGTTACTGTTTCAGGTGGAGAAGCAACGCTTCACGATGACTTCATCTTGGAGTTGTTCACAAAGATGCATGGAGACCCAGTTCTAGAGACTTTAACCAGATATATAGATAGTAACGGAAATGCATCATTGGAAACATGGGAAAAACTAATTCAAGTAACTGATGGTGTGATGCTTGACCTAAAGGTTCTAGATGAAGAAAAACATGTAGCGCTCACTGGCAATTCGAATTTTAATGTACTCGAGTCAATTAAGTACTTGGCTGGAAACGGCACACTGCATGAAGTGCGGTTACTTTTAATCCCTGGTGTTAATGATTCAGATTTAGATCTTGTAGCTACCGCAAAGTGGTTGATGGCGGTAGACCCGAATATGCAGTTAAGAATCAACGCCTTCAGTACGCATGGAGTAAGGGCATCTGCAAAAGGGTTGCAAGAAGCTACTTATTTAGATGTGGACAGATATATGGGCATCTTAAGGAAGTGCGGTGTTGCCAAAATCCTTTCTAATAGCGGAACTAGAATCTGATATATCTGCACATCCGTTCACTTTTGTCGTACAAACCCCCTAACCTTCGACTTAGTAATTGCCCTACTACTCACAATCCATGAGGTGACATTCAATGGAAATTATGCAGGGATTTGTTGGCTGGTTAGCTAATAAACCTACTCCTGACGAAATTTGCCGCGCATTGATCACAGATTATTTAAAGCCGCATAGCGCATGTTGCGCACGTTTAGGTAGATTAAACAAAGACGATTCGTATCATTACTTAGGTCAATATGGCTTCGAAACAAACGAAACTGGAAAATTAGTACCCGGCCAAGTTTGGCGACATATGAAAGATGTCGAAGTCAATCAAATCGCAGCGGGACACATCCCAGGTCCATGGTTATCTACACATAAACAAGTTTTAATCGAACTTCGCGCCAAGGGAAGCATTTACGGCTGGATGAACATCATGTTCTCCCACGAAAAGGATAATGATGCGAAGAAAGAAATTCTTCGTGATCTTCATATTTATGCACTACCAATTTCATTATTTTTATCTCTAACTCATCCTCAAGAATTCTCCAGCGAAAAAGAACTAAGCCATGAAAAAGGATTGCCATCAGTTGATTCGTTGACCAAACGTCAGATGAATATTTTGCGCGGAATGGTTGATGGAAAAACTAATCATGATTTGGCAACTCAATTGGGTTATTCTGTCTCAACAATTCGCCACGAAACGATGCGTATCTATCAGGCGCTTGCAGTTAGCGATCGCCGAGAAGCTGCGCAACGCGCCCTCGAATACGGCTGGGTTTAATCTCATAATTCCTTTATTTATCGGGTTTTTAACAGCCCGATAGACTTCGCTTCTATGGCAAAGACGCTTCCAACGCCTGCCGCCCCGGGTCAAGATGAGACCAGGGGAGTCTTAGCGATTCCTGCTTTCAGGCGCCTCTGGCAATCAATGGCGCTCTCATCGCTCGGTGACTGGCTTGGTTTATTGGCGACCACTGCGATGGCGCAGAAGTTATCGCAAGGAAATTACTCAACCGCTAACTTCGCAATCGCTGGTGTCTTTATTGCGCGCCTTCTACCTTCTGTCTTCTTAGGACCAATTGCGGGTGTGATCGCAGATAAATTCGATCGCCGTAAATTGATGGTGATCGCAGATATCTTGCGCGGAGCTTTATATGTATCTATTGCGGTCTATCAAAATTACTACTGGTTATATGCCGCGACCATTTTGGTTGAGTGCATAACTTTATTCTGGTCGCCAGCTAAAGAAGCTTCGGTACCTAACTTAGTTCCGAAAGAGAAGTTAGAAGCAGCAAATCAAGTTTCATTGTTAGCTGCTTACGGCACCGCGCCGATTGCAGCGGGCCTCTTTTCAATTTTAGCTTTGATCTCCGGTGCGCTAACTGCAATCTTCCCTTTCTTAAATGGAAATACAACTAGCGTCGCCCTTTATATAAATGCACTTTCATTTTTCTACACTGCATGGATTGTCTTTGGTATGGAAGAGATTCCAAAAGGCGCTGCTGCAGGTAAGGGTGGCGACAATATTACAAAGTCGTTACTTGAAGGTTGGCGCTTTGTAAGCCAATCAAAGATTGTGCGCGGACTTATCGTTGGCATGGTCGGCGCATTTATGGCAGCCGGTGCGGTAATTGGTTTGGCGCGAACATTTGTTAGCGATCTTGGTGGTGGCGATGCTGCATACGGTGTGCTCTTTGGTTCAGTATTTACTGGTTTAGCAGCAGGTATCGCATTTGGCCCACGCGTACTTTCACAATTCTCCCGCCGGCGTTTATTTGGCGCATCCTTAGCGATTGCCGGTTTCTTCCTGGTTTTACTTGCGTTAATTAGCAACTTAGTAATTGCTGTCATGGTGACGGTAATTCTCGGTGCATTTAGCGGAATCAGCTGGGTTACTGGTTTCACAATGCTTGGCATGGAGGTCGAAAACGAAGTTCGTGGTCGCACCTTTGCATTCGTGCAATCGCTAATTCGAGTGGTTTTAGTAGCAGTTTTAGCGATTGCGCCATTGATTGCAGCAGCGGTTGGCCAACACACTTATAAATTCGCAAACTCTGAAGTTACTTATAACGGCGCATCAATCACAATTTTGATTGCAGGTATTTTGGCATCATTAATTGGAATTGTTTCTTATCGTCAGATGCGCGATAGACCAGGTGTATCGCTAATGAGCGATGTGGTGGCAGCGCTTCGTGGTGATTTAGGCGCCATGGTTACAGGTCATGCAAAAGGTGTTTTCATTTCATTCGAAGGCGGCGAAGGTTGCGGCAAATCAACACAATCTAAGTTGCTGCAAAAATATTTAGAGGATGATGGTCATACTGTTGTTCTAACTCGCGAACCTGGCGGAACAGATTTAGGTAAAGAACTGCGCGACATCTTGTTACATACACATGATCATGTCTCTCCACGTGCAGAGGCGCTTTTATATGCAGCAGATCGTGCTCATCACGTAGAGACCAAAATTCGCCCAGCGCTCGAACGCGGCGAAATTGTTATTACAGATCGCTATCTAGATTCATCAATTGCCTATCAAGGCGCAGGTCGCGTCTTATCTCCAGGAGAAGTTGGACGTATCTCTCGCTGGGCAACCGAATCTTTAATTCCAACGCTAACCATCATTATTGATTTGCCGGCAGAAATTGGTATCGGACGCTTAAAATCTCGTGATCGTTTAGAGAGTGAATCTCTTGCTTTCCACGAACGGGTTCGCCAAGAATTTTTATCACTTTCGCTATTAGATCCAGAGAGATATTTGGTTGTTGATGGTCGTCAAAGCGTTGAAGATATTCATGCTGCGATTGTGGCGCGAGTTTCAGAGCTTCGCGATTTGAATCGAATTGAAAAGCAACCTAAAGCTAAGAAGAGAATTATTAAGAAGCCGAATTTAAGGAAGAAAAGTAAGTGAGCGTCTACGACGAACTCATCGGCCAAGAACATATTATTGAAACGCTAACGGCTGCAGTTAAGGCAGCAGCATCAGGCGAAGAGTCACAAGAGATGACTCATGCCTGGATCTTTACTGGGCCTCCGGGTAGTGGCCGTTCATCTGCCGCGATTGCATTCGCGCAGGCGCTGGTCTGTAAGCAACAGGGGTGCGGAACTTGCAATGATTGCGTGACTGCAAAATCAGGTGCACATCCTGATATCGAAATTTTGCGAAGTGAAGGCCTATCAATCAAAATCGATGAGGTCCGTGAACTATTAACTCGTACCGCCTGGGCTCCATCTATGGGCGGCTGGCGCGTGGTGGTTATGGAAGATGCAGATCGCTTAACTGAATCTGCGGCCAATGCCTTGCTTAAAGCGATTGAAGAACCAGGCCTTCGCACCGTCTGGTTGTTATGTGCACCGACTTTGCATGACATCTTGCCGACGATTAGATCTCGTTGTCGCCATATTCAATTACATACGCCTTCAAATAACGATGTCGCAAAGTTCTTAGTTAGCAAACATCAGATTGCACCGAAAATGGCTGATTTTGCAGCGCGAGTATCGCAAGGACATATTGGTCGCGCAAGGCACTTAGCCACCAATGAAGATGTTCGTAATCGTCGCCATGCAATTCTCTCAATTCCTGGGCGAATCAACTCTGTGGCAAGTGCGTATGCGGCCGCAGCGCAACTGGTTGATTTAGCAAACGCTGAATCAGATGCAATTTCAGAGGCGTTAGATGAGAAAGAGTACGAAGCGTTATCCACGGCTTTAGGCAAAGGTAGCGGCAAAGCACTTAAAGAACTTGAGAAAGAACAGAAATCTCGTGCGACTCGAATTACTCGTGACACTCTAGATGGCGCACTTCTGGATTTAGCTACTTTTTATCGAGATGTAATGATGGTTCAAGCAGGCAATACCGAATCTTTAATTAACGCTGAATTGTCAGAGCAGATCAATAAGATGGCGGCTAATACCCAATCACAGAAAATATTGGCCAAAATGGATGCAATCATGAGAGCGCGCGACAACCTACAGCGCAACGGTGCACCGTTATTGGTTATGGAAGCGTTAATGTGCGAATTAATAAAGTAGCGCTTAAATTTCTTGCCATCGCTGGCGTACTTATACTTTCGGCAATTCCACTTGCAAATGTAATCACTAAAGCCAGCGATCCATTCCAGCCAAGCAAACAGAATTTTGATGCCACAAATATCTCTGGCTATTACAAGCAGAATTTCAATTGGAACGATTGCTACGGCGGTTTCAAATGCGCCACCTATAAAGTGCCGATTGATTATGACAATCTAGATTTAGGCGAATTTGATATCGCGGTCATGAAACATATGGCTCCAAATGCAATAGGTAACTTGGTTATCAACCCAGGCGGTCCCGGAGGATCGGGCGTGGACTATGCCTATTCATACGCAAGCGTCTTCACTCAGAAGATTATTGAGAACTTTAATATCGTCGGCTTTGATCCACGAGGGGTAGGGCGATCAGCGCCAATTGAATGTTTAAGTGATGCCGAAACAGATCAGGCATATGCATCTTCTAGCTATCCAGAGACAGAAGCAGAGATGGCTGCTTTACGCGCAGATAGCCAACAATTTGCCAAGAAATGTAGCTCCGAGAATAAGTATTTAGCCTTTTACTCAACCGCTAATGCAGCGCGAGATATGGATATTTTGCGCGCTTTGCTTGGAGATAAACAACTGAATTTCTTAGGTAAATCTTACGGAACTTACCTCGGAACTTTATATTTAAAGTTATTTCCAAATAACGTTGGTCGCTTTGTATTAGATGGCGCAGTAGATCCAACGATAAATTCTTTTCAACAAGCGCTCCAACAAGCAGTTGGGTTTGATTCTGCATTTAAAGCCTTCATAGATGATTGTATGAAGTTAAATACTTGTGTATTCAGCGGAGATTACTTAACGCAGATGCAAAGCAAGCTTTCAGATTTAAGAAAGAACCCAATTGTTATCGGAGATCGTAAATTAACTGAATCACTTGCGATGTATGGAATCGCATTTGGACTATATAACGAAGAGCAGGGTTGGCCAGAGCTTCGATCCGCGCTAAAGGATTTATTTAATGGCGACGCTAAAGCGCTTCTTGATATGGCAGATCAATACACCGGTCGCGATTCAAACGGGCGCTATGCCACCAATGATGCTGTTTCGCTTACTGTGATTGCCTGCGCAGATTTCCCACCTACCAAAACAGATTTGGCTGAAATTGAAAAAGCTGCACCGCTCTTTGGAAAGTACGTTGCATATGGTGATGTTGATTGTGAATATTTACCAAAATCAAAATATGAATTGGTAACTTCTCCAATTAATTTAAATTCACCGGTTTTAGTAATCGGAACAAGTAACGATCCGGCGACACCATATAAGTGGGCGGTGAAATTGGCATCACTGTTGATGAATTCAAAGTTGATTTCCTTCCAATCCGATGGCCACACCGGCTATAACCGTAATTCCGGATGCGTAGATCAGGTGGTCGAAAAGTATCTAATTTCAGGGGTAATTCCCGCACAAGATTTGGCTTGTAGCGCGTAATTCGACCAAGCCTGCGCTTTACCGATGGTAAAAAGCACCCCTTTGGTTGGTGCAAAATTGCCCCATGCGTTTAGACCACATCTCTTATGTGACTTCCCACGATCAAATCTCTGACACTGTTCAACGTCTTGGAGCCAAGCTTGGGACCACCTTCGTTGATGGTGGTGCGCACCCGCGCTTTGGCACTCGTAACTTCACTGCGCCACTTAAAAATGGCCACTACATTGAAGTTGTCTGTCCGTTAGATCACCCTGCAACCGATAAAACTCCATTCGGTCGCGCTGTTAAACAGCGCGCTGAAGAAGGTGGCGGATGGCTAACTTGGGTTCTATCTGTAGATGATGTGGCAGCAATTGAAAAGCGATTAGGTCGTCCAGCAGTTGAAGGTTCACGTACAAAACCAGATGGTGAAACTCTTTCTTGGAAGCAGATTGGAATTCTTTCAACACTTGAAGATCGCCAACTTCCATTCTTCGTTGAATGGGTTGAAGATCATCATCCATCAAAAGATGGCAAAGCGGCATCAAAGATCACGCGGCTAGAAGTTGCCGGCGAACCAAAGACAGTTCGTGAATATCTTGGCGTTGAATACAAAGATGCACTTGGTGATGATGTAGAGATTCGTTGGTTAACACCAATTGAAGCTGATGGCGACACTGGAATTATCGCTGTGCAGTTTGAAACACCAAACGGCACAATTCTTGTTGACTAATTCTTTTGCCAACTGCCTCCGTGGCTCAGTGGTAGAGCAGCTCATTCGTAACGAGCAGATCGTCGGTTCGATCCCGACCGGGGGCTCAATTAATGAAAAGTAGATGGTTACTTTCGTACATTCTGCTGGGAATCACTTGGGGAATGTCATTTCTCTTTATAAAACAAGGTTTGGAATTTTTAACTCCGCTCGGTGTGGCTTTTGGGCGTTGCGCATTAGGTGCAATCACCTTAATAATCATTGCAAAATCAAAGGCAGTTCAGTTACCTAAAGATCCAAAGATTTGGGGTCACTTACTAGTAGTTGCGATGTTGTTAAATGTGATTCCCGGAATACTTTTTGCACTCGCCGAAACAGAGGTTACTTCTATTCTGGCAGGAATTATCAACGCGGTAACTCCTTTAATGACGGTGTTAGCGATTCTCTTGATTGGTAGAGATGAACAACCTAAACGTTCGCAATTAATTGGACTTGGAATAGGTTTTGTTGGCGTAGGTACGGTTATGGGAATATGGCAAGGGCTTGGAGACAATCCTATTTTCTATGTGCTCTGTCTATTGTTTGCAGTTACATGCTATGGTTTTTCTTTTCCGTATTCACGCCGTTTTGTGATGCCACATAAATTAGAACCGATTCAAATGGCGACGGTGCAATTAATTTGTGCAGCAACGGTTTTATTGCCAGGTTATCTCTATGACGGAATAGCTAAAGATGAATTCCGACCAATTCCACTGCTTTCCATGTTATGTCTTGGTGTGTTTGGAAGTGGATTCGCATATATCTGGAACTTTCAAATCATTCGAGATGCTGGAAGTGCGATTGCATCGTCAGTTACTTTCGTAACACCTGTAGTTGCTGTGATTGCCGGAATCATTTTCTTAGGAGAATCTTTAGCCTGGTACGAACCAGTTGGTGCTTTGATAGTGTTATTTGGCGCTGCGGTTGCTCAAGATCGAATCAAATTTAGTCGAGCTTAAATCCATCACGGATTTCGCCCAAAGTAATACCAGCAGCTGCGTGGTCGATATTTTCGCCGCGAGCCTGTTGAGCTGCATGTGCGCGATCGTGCCAACGATCTTCGATCTTTCCAAAGCGCCAAATCATTAATGCTAGCGCCCAAACAATTGCGAAGGCTGCCACGATGAAATAACCAGCGCTATTTAAGTTAATTCCATTGGCCCAAGCCCAGTATCCGCCATCTAATTCAAGTTGTTGTGAAAGAACTTGAGATAGTTCAAGGGCACCGATAAACATCGCAGTACCGACAGAAAGTGCGGTAATGACAATGTTGTAATAAACCTTGCGAACCGGTTTAGAAAAAGCCCAACCATAAGCAAAATTCATAAATGAACCATCGATGGTATCTAAAAGGGACATGCCGCCGGCAAAGAAGAGTGGAAGTGAAATTATTGCCCACCAAGGTAGACCAGCAATAACTGATGATCCTGCCAGAACTAAAAGTCCAACTTCAGTTGCAGTATCAAATCCCAGACCAAATAAAAGTCCTAGCGGATACATCTTCCAAGATTTATCGATGCGTTTTGCAATTGGGCCAAAGAAGCGCATAAAGAAGCCACGAGAATCCAAATGTTTCTCTAACTCTTCCTCGTTGTAAGCTCCTTGTCGCATCTTGATAAAGACTTTGATGATCGAAACCATCACGATTAAATTTAGAATCGCAATTAACATCAAGAATGCACCGGATACTGTTAATCCAATAAGCCCGGTGTAATGATGTAGGGATGAGTTTTCATCTTTAAGTTGTGAACCAACTGCAACGATGCCGAAATTTAAAATGATGGCAAGGCCAGCCACGACTGAAGAGTGGCCAAGCGAGAAGAAGAAACCAACACCCAATGGACGTTGCCCGTCTGCCATTAACTTGCGAGTGGTGTTATCGATTGCAGAGATATGGTCGGCATCGAATGCGTGGCGCATACCAAGGGTGTAGGCAAGCGCGGCGGTTCCCCAACCGAATACAGAACCATCAGCTAATTCATAGTTGCCAGAGGTGGCAGCCCACATCAAGAGCGCGGCAGCGATATGTAGAAAGGCAATGAAGCCAAACATCGCCCATAGGCGACGCTTCTCGTCGCGCGAGAGCGTGATATGCCCTTTGATCGGCTCTTTAACTACCTGATTCATGCAACCTCTTTGTATTTGCAAATACTTTGCAAGTAGGGGAATTTTATGCGCCTTTTCCTTGTTTTGTCCATGTTGAGCGCGTTTACAGGTCTATTGTTCAACGCAATTCCCCCACACCTTAAGGAGGGCTCTGATGTCGGATGAAGACAATGACGAGATCATCACTGAGGAAATGCTCTGGGAGCGAATCCCGGAAACTAATGGGCTCGAACGCGCAAATACTTATTATGAATTAAGCGCTCGCATTTACGCGCGCGGACAATACGACGAAGCTTTAGCGCTCGCCGAAAGCGCGCGCGATATTTACTCTGAACTTGGTAGCAACAGCGCTGGCGAAGAGCTTGCACAGGCTTATTCAGCGATTGGTTATAACTTAAATCAATTAAAGCGAATCGATGAAGCCGCAAGTGCGATGTCACAAGCTGTTGATCTACTTCGCAAACATAAATCTCCAATTGCACTAGAACTTGCTTGCACTTTAGGTGAATGGTGGTACTCATCAAAGAAGTACCAAGAAGTTGTCGACACCATGAATCAGTGCGCACAGGAACATTTAGTCGATGGCAATGAGATGGGTGCAGCATCAGATCTACATTTAATCGGTTGTGCATACCGAGAACTCGGTCAATACGATGCTGCAATCTCTGCCTTTGAAGAGGCACGTGGACTTTGGAAAAAGAATAAAGAAGTCATCCACGTAGCTCGTTGCGATCAAAAGATTGCCTCTTGCTATAACCGTTTAGGTGATGGCGAAAAAGCTTTAGATCGAGCTCGTTTAGCACTCGATGTATTCGAAACTGCACACGATCATCGACGCCAAATCATTACACTCTTTGAATATTCGAAGGCCCTTGATTTACTTGAAGATTTCGAAGAAGCGCTTGCCACTTTAGATCAAGTCTTGACTACCGCATCTGAAGAAGAGCCGCGCGACTTTGAATTTATCGTTGATATCGAAAGCCAGATCGCTTCTATTTTGCGAAAAGTAAATCGCGAAGAAGAAGCTATTGAAATCGAACGTCGCTTAAGTAGCGTCCGGGCGATATTGGCTGATGACGAGAGCTCCGACGAGAGCTCCGATTCCGGCGATAATTAAAGCGATTTCGTAATTACCGCTACTCCAGATAGCGCCACCCCAGATTCCTGCTGCCAATACGGCAAAGTTCATACGAGCCTGAAATGAACCTTGGGCATAGCCGCGATTTTCTGGGCTACTTAGCCTTCCGATCCAAGCTTTACCAACGCCATCAGTTAGGGCAGGGAAGAATCCATATAAACCAATCGCAAAGAGCGCAATTACATGGTTGTCAGTAAGACCCAAAGTTATATACGCAGCGGCAAAGAAAGTTAAACCCATTAAATAAACGCTCTTCGGGTGCATTCGATCTGCAATTCTGCCTGCTGGATAAGCAACGAGCGTTGCGACAAACATATACAACATATAACCAACGATTACGCCGCTAGTTGAAAAACCAATTTCATGAAGGCGCAACAAAAGTAGAGCATCAGGAATATTGGTAACTTGAATCGCAACTAGAATCCAGATGGTCTTCTTTAGTTTAGGCGAGAGCGGAGCTTTCTGAAACGTAGTTTTACTCTCATGAGATTTGATATCTTTAATAAAAAAGGTAAGTAGCGCACTAATTGCAGCAGGAATTAGCGCCCACTTTGCCACAGCACGAACGTCTTCATTTAAAAGCGCTAGAAGAATCAAAGCAAGTGCTGGCCCAATCACTGCTCCGAAATTATCTCCGGCACGATGGAAGCCAAATGCTTTCCCTAAATCTTTATCTTCTACTCCATCGTGAATAAGCGCATCACGCGGAGCGCTACGCATTCCTTTGCCAATGCGATCAATTACGCGACCTGCAAAAATTCCAGACCATGAAAGTGAAAAGACTGTAAATACTTTTCCAATTCCAGTTAATGAATAACCGCTAACCACAAATGGTTTACGTCCAAAGCGATCGCTAAATTTGCCAGAGTAAAGCTTAGTAAAACCAGCGGCAAATTCAGCTGCGCCCTCAATTACACCAAGTGCCAGTGGCGCTGCTCCAACTGCGCCGGCAATCAAGATAGGTAGAAGTGGGTATATCAATTCACTGGCGGCATCTTGCGCTAAAGAGACAAAGGTTATGACAATTAAATTTCGAGATAACCATTTGCGCACCAAACAAGATTACAAGCAATTAGAATTAACGATTATGTTGAAATATTTAAAGGGCAGAGAAGAGATCACGATTTCAATGGTCTGCCTGGGCAATATCTGCCGTTCTCCAATGGCAGCTGCGATTCTCTATAACCGCAGAGGCGAGATCACAGCCCCGAAGATAAATGTGGATAGCTCCGGTACGGGGGCTTGGCATGTGGGCGAGGGTCCGAATCCACATTCAAAGCAGACTTGGGAGAAGCACGGTCTGAAATACGACCACACTGCAAAGAAGTTCTCTAAAAATGATTTCTATTCGTCGGATTTAATTTTGGTGATGGATTCTTCCAATTATGCAAACGTAATGGCTTTAGCTAATGACGATGTAAAACATAAGGTTTTTTATTTGAGAGAGTTTGACCCGGAGAAACCAAAAGATTTGGATGTACCAGATCCATATTCACTTGCCATCGGACACTTTGAAGCTGTTTATGAAATGATTGATAAATCAGTAACTGGTTTGCTTAAAGAGTTATCGCGGTAAGTGCTGAAGCGCCCAGTGGTACATCGCAATTGCACCTGCAGCTGAAGCATTCATAGATCTAGTTGACCCATACTGCGCAATTTCATATAAAACTTCGCAAGCTGTAATACCTTCGTCTGACATGCCCGCGCCTTCTTGCCCAAATAGCAGTACACATTTTTCAGGTAATTGCGCACCTTCAAGTTTCTTTGAACCTTCAACGTTATCGATTCCGATAATGGGAACGTTATTTTCTTTACACCAAGCGGAAAAGTCGGCAACAGTTGGATGATGAATAACGGTTAAATAGCGATCAGTAACCATAGCGCCGCGCTTATTCCAATCACGTTTTCCAACAATATGTACTGCACTTACGTTAAAAGCATTTGCGGTTCTAACAATCGAACCGATATTTAAATCATGTTGCCAATTTTCGATTGCAATCTGTAAGCCGTGCCGTTTGGTATTTAAATCCTGAACGATTGCTGAGACAGTCCAATAACGGTAATGATCTAAAACATTTCTGCGATCACCATTTGCCAGTAGCTCTGGGTCATATTGGTCACCAGTAGGCCATGGCTCGGGGTGAGGTCCAACGCCAACGACCGGATAGAACTCTCCAGGTCCGATATCTCCAGGTGTATTGGGCATAATGAGCACTCTAACTTCTCTTAAGGAGGCTTCACAAATGGAGTTGGCAAAGACAATCTTCCTATTAATTCACGTGGCCAGCGTGCTCGGAATGTTGGTACTGCTACTTACTCAGACCTCAAAGTCAGAGAAGGTGCTAACTAAGGGCTTTATGCATGCAACGCTCACCGCACTAGTAGCTGGTTTTGCATTGGTCGGAATCAACTCAGCTCTTGAAGATGATGTCAATCATCTAAAAGTAGGCGTTAAATTCCTTGTGCTAATCACAATCATGATTCTTGGTTACCAGAACCAGAATAAGCCAAAACTTGCTAATGGCATATGGGTAACAATGCTCGGATTAACTGTGCTAAATGTTTTCATCGCTGTTTCAATTTAATGCGCTTTAAGTTTTTTACTTCAATTGCAATTGCAGCGCTGTTAGTAGTTCCTACAGCTAACTCTGCTGCTTTCTTGCGGATGGAACAGATTCCATCTGTTTTTGCTGAGCTCACAAATGCAAAAGCCTTAGCAAACCCAGCCATGGTGTTAGTAGATATCAATTCTGGGCAGACTGTTTATAGCCGCGATGCAAATGGACTTCGTAAACCTGCATCAACTTTGAAACTCTTAAGCGCTTTTTCAATTTTGGAATATCTACCTTCTGAAACTCGATTTACTACAAATGTTTATAAGACAGACATAGATAACACTTTTCAAATTGTCGGAGATTTTGATCCATCTATTACTCCAAGTTTGAAATTGGCTAAGAATTTGAAATTTGTTTGGAGCGATAATTTAGTAAATCAAATCCGAAAAGTTGCTAAAAGTAGAAATTTGAAGATTCGATATTACGGTCTTACCTATCGTACCAAAGCCAATATGAACAGTTACTTTAATAGAGTTGGCTATCGAATAAATTGGGTAAGTATCAAAGAAACTGAGAGTGCTGAACACATTACCGAACCAGTTGTGTCCGCTGTTTCCCCTGAACTATCAAAAATAATGAATTACACCTTGTTATGGAGCGATAATTGGGTAGCAGATTACCTGGCTAAAAGCGCGTCTGCACAGGCTGGATATGGCTATAGCGCTGAAGGCATCGAGCTAGTTTTCAGTCAAGTGCTTAATAAATATGAAGTTAGTAATTCATCAGTTAAAGCCAAAGACGGCAGCGGCCTTTCTCATGAAAATCGCGCATCAGCAAATACTTTGGTCCAAGTTTTATTGAAAATGTATGGAAATCCAAAGTTCGACAGCGCAATTAAAGGTTTACCAGTGGGTGGGATCTCTGGAACTTTGCAGAATCGTTTTATCAAAACGGCTCCTCAAACAGTAGGTTTAGTTCGCGCAAAGACTGGCTCTTTAAATGGTGTAGTCGCGCTTGCTGGATATATTGAATCCGGAGAACACCAATATGCATTTGCGATTCTTGCAGATAAGTTGCAAAAAAGTTATTACGCCGAATCAGCAGCTCGTGCAATGATAGATAAAATTCTTGGAAAGATCGCAGCCCCAATGATTATTGTTGCACAGACCTTACCAACTCCAGAAGCAGAAAAAGCGCCGGAAATTACTCCGACGCCGTTACCTGAAAGTGCAGCTACTTAGTCGTCATCACCAAAATCGTCATCGTCATCGTCATCGTCATCGTCATCGTCATGACCATCACGCTTTTCGTAGCCTTCCTGCTCATCATCTCCGCCTTTTCCTGTTGGCATAGGAACACCAACACCAACTTTGCTGCCGCTATTTAAGGTAGGAGCTGCAGAGTTTGCAACAGTCACAAATTTAGGTGAGGTATTTGAAGTCGAGCTCTGTTGGCTTGCATTGTTCACAGCCGGAATTGCTGTTGTTGAACTAGAAGTCGTAGTTAGAGTGGTATCGAAAGCCGGAGCGTTCTCTTCCTCTTCAGCTTCGCCGATTGCACCTACAGCGATAGCGCCGACTATCAATAACGGCGCAGTAAATGCCGCAACTTTAAAGAGATGATTCTTTGACTTTGGCGCAATTTCCAAAGGCTTTTGATCGCCCTCGGTCATTTTGAACCACTCTGGTTTTTCACTCACAAATTGAAAAATAGGGAATCTCACTGGGAAATAACTGGGAAGGGCGACCGTATTTGCTTAGTAATGTAGCGCTGTGCGGGCATACATAGACCTAATGAAGCTTCGAGTGGTCGAGCTTCTAATTATCACTACGGTTCCGGCGCTCTTTTTGGCAGCCGGTGGTTGGCCACCATTGATTCCGACAATTGCTTCACTTATTGGTGGAACTTTGGCTGCAGGTGCTGCAAATGCATTTAACATGGTGATTGAAGCAGATATCGATAAGTTGATGTCCAGAACAAAACATCGCCCAATCGCTGCGGGAATTCTGACCAAGAAACAAGCATCAAGATTTGCTTCTTTTTTGATGGTTATAAGTTTGATTATTTTCTGGGTATTCACAACCCCACTTGCAACGCTATTAACTTCGTTAGCTATTTTGTTTTACGTTGCAATTTACACTGTCGCGCTAAAACCAAATACCAACCAAAACATTGTTTGGGGCGGAATCGCAGGTTGCTTACCAGTCTTTATTGGTTGGGCAGCGGTAACAAATTCACTTTCATGGACTGCGTTCTGGTTCTTTATGGTGGTCTTCTTTTGGACACCACCGCATTTCTGGGCGATTGCGATTAGGTATCACGACGATTATGCGGCAGCAAATATTCCAATGCTGCCAGTTGTTGCAACACGCAAGCGCGTATATCTCGAAATGTGGTTCCACACCATCGCAATGATTATCTGTTCAATATTAACTATTTATGCTGCTGGACTACCAACTTGGACGTATTACTTAACTGCGGTTTTAGCAGTGGTGTTTGCAGAGCAAATATTTAAATTACGCAAAGGTGAAAACGAATATGAAAGAGTTGCTGGAAGAATCTTCCACTTCTCAATTCTTTATTTAACTCTCTTTTCAGTACTGCTAGTTGTTGGCCAACTGCTTATTTAAGTGCTTGCTCAATATCTTTAATTAGGTCAGTTGAATGCTCAAGTCCAACTGATAAGCGCAAAGTACTCTCGGTAATACCCATCTCTGCTTGAACTTCTGGCGCCAATCGGCGGTGGGTTGTTGAAGCAGGATGAGTGATAAGCGACTTGGAATCACCTAAATTATTAGATATATCGATAACTCTAAGCGCATTCATAAATTTAAATGCCGCGCTCTTGTCGCCATTAAATTCGATTCCTATTGTGGTTCCACCCGCACCATTCATCTGCTTCATCGCTAATTCATGTTGCGGATGAGATTTCAAACCAGGGTAACGAACAGCTTTTATTTTTGGATGCTTCTCAAGTGCTTCAGCAACTGCCTGCGCATTAGCATTCATTCGTTCGACGCGCATAAACATAGTTTCGAGTGACTTAACCATTACCCATGCATTAAATGGTGATAGCGCCGGGCCAGTATGGCGAATAAATGGTTGGAACTGTTCGACAATGTACTTCTCAGAGCCCAGAACTGCACCACCTAAAACGCGACCTTGGCCATCAATATGTTTGGTAGTTGAGTACATAACAACATCAGCGCCAAGCTCGATTGGCTTCTGGTAAACCGGTGATGCCATCACGTTATCGACGATTACAGTTGCGCCAACTTTATGTGCAAGCTCTGAAACCATTTTAATATCAACGATATCCATCAGAGGATTACTTGGGGTTTCGATAAAGACAGCTTTGGTTGGTTTTGCTAAAGCTGTCTCCCAAGCTGCGCGATCATTTCCATTAACGAGTTCAGTAGTAACGCCCCACTTAGGAAGAAATTCCGTTAATACAACATGGCATGAAGAAAACATTGAAGCACTTGCCACAACTCGGTCACCTTGGCCAACTAAACATGCAACCGCCGCAAACATGGCAGACATTCCGCTACCGGTTGCGATGCAACGCTCTGCACCTTCAAGGGTCGCTAAACGATTTTCAAACATCGAAATTGTTGGATTGGCGAATCGACCGTATAAATAATGGTCTAGTTCATCTTTAAAAGCAGTTTCCGCCTCTTCTGCTGAAGAGTAGGAAAAGCCACTTGTTAGGTAGAGCGCTTCGGAAGTTTCGCCGAACCCTGAGCGAGCAAGACCTGCGCGAACCGATTCGGTCTGAGCATTTAGCTCCCAATCTGGTTCAGGGCGATCATTAATTGGCTGATAACCCCAAGGTCGTTTACTCATTGGGAAATTCTAAGGCACTTTGTGGGAAGGTTCCTCTATGAATACTCCCGCTATTGCAGTTAGCAATCTGAGCAAGCGGTACGGTGATGTGGTTGCCGTCAATGATGCTTCATTCGAAGTTCCACTTGGAACTATTTGTGGATTTGTTGGACCAAATGGATCTGGCAAGACCACCACAATTCGAATGCTCCTAGGGCTTATAAAACCATCTACTGGGACTGGGTCAATTATTGGAAATTCAATTTCTCACCCCGAGAAGTATTTAAAAGAAGTAGGGGCAATGATTGAAGGCCCAGCTTTTTATCCTGCCCTATCAGGCTTAGAAAATTTACGAGTCTTGGCAAAGCTCGGTGGCATTCCAATGGAGCGATGCGAAGAGTTAATTGATTTAGTTGGACTCTCTGGCCGCGGTAAAGATAAATACAAAACTTATTCATTAGGAATGAAGCAACGCCTCGGGATTGCAGCCGCATTATTACCAAATCCGAAGTTATTAATCCTCGATGAACCTACCAATGGACTTGATCCATCAGGTATTCAAGAGGTCCGCGATTTACTTGAGAAATTAGCAAGCGAAGGCGTAACAGTCTTCGTCTCTTCTCACTTGTTATCAGAGTTAGAGATGATTTCAAAGTATTTGGTTATGCTTCGAAAAGGTCAAGTGGTTTTTGCAGGACCTATTCAGGATTTATTACACCGTAATAAACCAACAATCATCGCAAAACCATCTTCTCTAAATTCGCTAAATTACTTAGCAGAATTGATTAATAAAACTGGCCACGAAGCGATTGTCGAAGTAGACCATGTTCGAGTAGACGCCGATGAATCATTTGCAGTTCGATTAAATAAAATTGCATTTGAAGGAGGAATTGTGCTTTCACAATTGACTCCAGTTCGCCCTTCACTTGAAGAGACTTTCTTCGAACTAACGGAGGATGAAAAATGAGAATTTTCTTAGCTGAGTGGCGCAAACTACGTCGTCCAACCTTCTTCTTCGGAACTATGGGATCAGTGGTATTCGTTACTGGTTTGGTGACCTCACTTCTTTTCTTGCTAATTGATGCCGAAACTGGCAATGCAGATCGTGGCAATCGAATTACCCGTGAAATGTTGCAGCTAGCTGATGGTTTTACTATCGGATTTAATAGCGCAAATGGATTACTTGGTTTGGTTGCACTTTCTGTTTTTGCTGCTCAGACTGCTCAGGAATATACCTACGGAACTTTACGTAATTTACTTGTGAGACAACCACGAAGAATTAGATTATTAATCGGTAAATATTTCTCAATGGTCACTTTTGCACTTCTAAGCGTCTTAATAAGCGCTATAACTGCAACTGGGTTGGCACTTGCATTATCTGGCCGCGCAAGAGTTATTGATGACGCCTGGTTTACTAGCGATGGAAAGATCGCAATGGCTCATTCAATTGTTAATGTTTTAATTTCAACTATTGGCTACGGAACCATAGGAATGATCCTTGGGCTTATTTTCCGTTCTCCAATTAGCTCGATTTCAATTGGCACTGCTTATATGTTGGTCGTTGAAAGTATTATTACTATCGCATGGAAACCAACTTCTAATTGGATGCCAGGTTCTCTACTCTCAGTTGTAGCAACTGGTGGCGCACCAATCGGAGCGGAAAATGTTCCAACATATTCTCAAGCTCTTCTAAGGGTTGCCCTCTATTTAATAGGTGCAAGCGTGATTACAGCGACGCTATTTAAGCGTCGTGACGTAGCAAACTAAGCGGAAATCCCAGACCTGAAAGGGTGGGGGAATTACCATTTACCTCTATCCCCGGGGGTTTATTAATGCGCAAGAAAACGATCGCAGTCTTTGCTGCGATTTCTTTATTTACAGGCGTCACTTCGCCAGTTGTAGCAGCGACTAAAAAACCAACCGTAGAGGAGATTGCCGCGGCCAAGAAGGCAGAGGCGGCTAAGAAAGCCGCAGCTGATGCGCAGGCAAAGCAATTAAATAAAGCGAAAGATTCGTTAC
>JACCDX010590737.1_pt1 | contig 141893 bp, 183 predicted proteins | sample 7449681 | NCBI WGS metagenome assembly JACCDX01 (sample SAMN15323450, study PRJNA562643) | freshwater metagenome | isolation source: river surface water | place: USA:Blue River Watershed | collected 2017-08-18
AATGCTCTTGCATACGCTGCACGTCAAGAGCGTCCTATGGTCTGTAGTGTAATTGCAGATTTAATTCAACGTATTGAAACTCTACAAACTACAGATTCTTTATTGGATAAACTTGAGAATCGTAAATCAGGAGATTCTGGATTTTTTGGGACTTTCTTTGGAAAAGATGACTGAACCTAACAAATTTGGTAAAGCACTTCAAGAGTGGTGGGATTCTGATTCCTTCAAAGAACTTCAGAAAGCAAATGAAGAAGCAAAGCAACGTGCTGTAGGCAAATACTTTATGCTTTCTGAAGAAGATAAACTTGACATGGTTCAAGCAATTTGTTATATTGTGTGTAAAGCAGAGAGTGAAGGTACATCACATCGTGGACTTCAAGATTCTCTTGGCATTTATCCTGCCGGTTTCTGGGTAGATAATCTAATGGATGTTCATAATGCCTTGTGGTCCTATTATAACAAGGATCATGAGAAGAAACTTAAGGATAATCTTGATGCTCTTGAGGACTTTATTAACTAATGTAACGCAATCCCGAAGAAAACATTAAGTTGATAGATATTTATGTATTGAAATGCTAACATTGGGTCACATCGCAAAGAAACCATGACTCTTGCAAAAACAGGAAATAATTATCTATCACTTGAAGAGTGGAACGAATTGAATGCACTGAGAGAAGCAATCAATTATGATCCACACACTGTTTCCCCGCAAAAAATGGAAAAGTTTACTGAGTTATTTGTAAGATCTCTTGAGGGTAAAAGTGACAACATTGAAGACAATACTCGAACAATTTTTTGATTTAACTCAGGAAAGTTTGCCATCATGGTTGAGTTCAAGCATATCTGAAAACAATGCTGAATTAAAATCTTATTTGTGGAAAACTGATTCATGTTATAAGATAAGACTTTGTGAACTTTGTGTTCAAAACAAATTCCATGCAGAAAGTTTAGTAATTTATCCTCAACTTAACTACGAAACACCTATTTTCGGCACAGAATATCTAAAAATAGGAAAAAACAAGTATTTTGCTGCTATTGATTTTCATCCAATTACTGAAAATCAAGAATTCATGGAATTTCTGGAGCAATTTCCAGATAAAACTAAACTACATTCTAAATTTTATGATTTAAATCGTTTTTTCTCTAAAAAATTATGGATGAGGAGGAAAAATGAAGAATTTTACAATGAATATCAAATAATGGTAAAATGTTTTTTACATCAATACAAAAAGTGTCTTGAAAAGTCGGAGATGAAATCCAATTCCTTTCATCTTAATCATTGTGATTATAATCGGCATATGTCTACAAATGATCCTGCGTATGGAATTTTAAAGTCCTACTTTGGGAATCAATTTGCAGAAGATTATATCCATAAATTTTTATTTTCAAATAAATAAGTTATTAGTATATCTAAAGATGGAAAACATTCATCAACACATAAAACAAGATGAAAATCTTTTAGAAGATCCTACGATTTCACCTCAGTCACGTAGACACATTGAGAGTGAATTGCAGGCACTTAAAACTTATAAGGAGAATCATCCAAACGATGATCATGATCCTACACCACTAGAACTTTATTGTGATGAGAATCCTGAAGCACCTGAGTGTAGAATTTATGAAGACTGAGTGACACTTTTACAACTGGCACATATGGGGTTCTCAGGGCACTGGGAACCCTTTATAATATGTGTATATGCAATTCAGCAATGAAACACTTTCTTGTTGCCACTGTAGTCTTATTTGCACCAATGCCCATGACGGCACAACAAGTGAATAACTTTGCAGTTTGTACCCAAAATCAAGAAGTCTACCGACCTGGTGGATATGATCGCTATGGAAATTATGTTCCTGGTGGTGTAAGTGTACAAACTTACAATGTTCCTTGCAATCGAGTGAATCAAAGTTATGTGCAACCGAATCAGTATTATGGTGGATATGGTTATTATGGTAGACCGACTAATCCTAACTGCAATCCTGTGAGAACTGCATTAGGTGCCACTTTAGGTGGTGCAATTGGTCGTGCTGCAGCAATGAATTATCCACAAAATTACGGTTGGGCAACAGCACTTGGGGCATCACTTGGAGGTTTGACTTTTGCCTGTTAAATGAAATATAATACTTTTGATCGCTTCCTTTTCATTCTGTCCTTCATTTGGTTTTCTCATTGGTCATGCAATCTTACCTTGAAATTACTGGATATGGTTTTCGCAAACGCCTCTGTGAGAATGTTACCATTTGGTTTTTAGATAAATTTCTACCACGCCATCAACTTGATATTCAGATTGTTCATCGTGGATTGAAGCGTGAAGGTGTGCTTGGATATTGTGATTTTACAGATGATTATAAGCGTCCGCGATCATTCTTGATTGAACTGGACACTTATATGGAAGATGAAATTTATATTAAGACTCTTTTGCATGAGTTAGTGCATTTGCGTCAATGGGTGAATGGTTCTTTAAAAATGAAGAGGAGTAAAATGTATTACGGTACTTGTAAAATTGAAAATTATGATTACATTGATCAACCGCATGAGATCGAAGCACGACAGCAAGAATCTTTGCTCTATCTTCAGTATCTTTTGGATGTGGGTGTGCCAGTTCGACATGTGGCACACTACTTCCCTAACCGCCTGACGCAGGCAGTATGATATGTAAGTAATCAATGCACACCAATTTGATGAAGTTCAAGTATCCCATCATTGCTGCAGTTGGTTTTGCTATTGGATGGGTTGGATCTATTATTATTGAGAATAGGCAACCCAAAATGATCTATGATCATCCGACAACCGTAGAAGCATTTTGCAACTCTCAAGACTCTCAAGCAAAAATGCATCCTGATTGTAAAAAATAATGAAATTTACGACCGAACAACTGAAGATCATTTACAAAGCAGTTCGCAAGTATCAGATTAATGATGTGCCTTTAAACAGTAAGGCATATCAGGAATGTGATGCAATTCTCAACCTCATTTTCCCCACTCAATATCCATGAACGAGCAAGACTTTTTCGAGGCCCTTGAAGAACTTGAGGCAGATTTATTTGCACTTGCAATTGAAGAGAAAGCAGCGGAATTGGAAGTCACTGTGGACTACTATTTGATGGAGTTTGTATGAAAGAAAAAACCAAACTCATTCTTGCTATCGATCATGTTGATGCACTCACTCAACTGCTAGAGGGTAATGAATCGCAAAAGTTTCTCTATTCTCAGTTGACGCCAGTATTCTATGAACTGAAACGTCAATTGACCAATTGGCAATCCTCTGCTAAAATTATTGAGTCCTAAAGAACAAAAAATGAAGTATCTCTACATCGTTGACTATTGGGTTCCTTTTCCTTCATCTGAGTATGGTGGTCTGATTAACCTAATTGCTTCAAACGACACGGAAGCATTTACACTGCTTTCTAATGAAGAACAATTTGATGATCGATACACGGAACGCATTATGGAACGTGTAATCAATGCTCAAAAGTTTGCTCTACAGGATGATTACGAGTCTGGTATTTTGGAGGCATTTACCACATGACACAACTATATCGTATTGAAGAATACTTTACAAATGGGTGGGAGTTAATTGATGAAAGTGCAGCAAAACTCACCAAAGAACAGTGCGACATCAAACTCAAAGAATACCTTGAAAGAGGGTTCAACCCAAACTATTTGCGAGCAGTTGCAGATACTTGAGTTTCCTCACCAAGCACCAGCAGGATACAGTTATGAATTCAAACCTTTCAAAAGAAACATTATTTCAATATGGTTGCTTAATCATCGTAAGTATGTTTACAATGGTGGTAGTTCAGTTCGCTGCATCTGGGGGTTCTACAACTCCAAAACAAACGCCTACTATGCACCAATCAACAGTTCAACGGTTGGTAGTGTAGTTCAAATCAAAGATACAACTCAATATTCTGCAATGCAAATCAAACAAAATCCACTCATCTCAGCATTTGTATGAGTTACATTCCAGAAATCAATCATTATGTAACCTGGTCAAATGGTGTTGAGGGGTGGATTTATTTTAAAGGAAATCAATATATCACCATAGAAGCATCAGTTCGACCAAAAGATGTAGAAAACTACAAGGCAGCACCAATTCATTCAAACGAACGTCTGTTGGTCGTTTGTTACAAAGAACAGTGGAAAGAACTCACTTATGTAAAATCAAGAAATTCAATTTATGAAGAATAAAAATGCATGGAGGTGGTGGGCAAAGGCACTTGGTGAAAAAGCATCCAAGTGCGATCGTGAATCTGATACTGTTGCAATTATCCGCACGATTATTTTTGCAACGTATTTGATTACAAATGCTTTCATTGTCGCTGGTGTAATTCGACACTGGAACGACGACTCTCAAATTCAAATCCTCATTAAAAATCCTCATGAAGTACCAAGTAATCTACCTCAAAGACAAAAAGAAAAGCAAGTCCAAGCAAGTGGCAACTTTCTATAAACTTGAAGATGCGTCAATGTGGGAAAAGCATGTCATTGCACAGGGATGTTCAAATGTAGAGGTTGTGCCAGTTTTCTAAGTGGCACTTCACTGCTTTCAACCTGACCAAAATCCTTTATAATTCATTTGTTGTCAAGGAGGAATTCTTTGGATCCTGCAATGATTGAACTGACCGAAGACAACTATTGTGATCAAAAACCAATTACAATGGAGTTTTCATTTCATGAGCATGACTTTCTCAACGAAGTTCTGAATCATGCAATTAATGCATATGATTTTCTTGGATTTTATGAGATTGATATGCTACCAGATGATTCAGAAATCAAACAAAAGTATAACATGCTGATGAACATCAAACATCGTTCTCATAATCTTTGGATGCACCGCTTTGATAATCCTCCTTACGACAATAACTGATTATGAAATTCACTGATCTCAATTTCCAACCACACCCTCACTACGAAGATTGTGGTGTCCAAGCAAAACAATTCTTCCCCAATGGTTATGGTGTGAGTGTTGTTCTCTTTCCTGGTTCGTATGGTTACAATCAGGGTTTGTATGAAGTAGCAATTCTCAAAGGAACTGAAGATGATTGGATTATCTGTTATGATACTCCTATCACTGATGACGTAATGGGTCATCGTGATGAGCGTGACGTTGAAATCATCATGGAAGAGGTAGAGGCACTCAAATGACACAATTCAATGTTGGTGATATTGTCACCAAACTGTATGGTAAAACTCCTGCAGAGATTATTTCTAAGGGTTGGAGAATTGACCAATGGCAATGTAGGTATCTCAAATCCAAACAAACCTTTTATGAAGATGATACCTGTCTAAAACTTTACGAAGGAGAAACTGAAATGGCTGAAACTAAAACCCTGTATTCATTCACAAAAGAAGATGGTATTGTTGCATACGGTACTCATATTGGCACCAACAGTCAAAACCAATACCTGATTGAAGAAAAGGGTACTGGAGCAATTCATGTCTTTGACAAGAGTGCTCTGGAGGAAGTCGTACCTTATACCTTCAGTGCCAAGATGGGTAACAGTGAAAATCATTATGTTGGAACTCCTGGTGCTCTGAGTAAAGGTGATGTTCTACTCTACACTGGTTCTAGCACTCCTCAGATTGCTGTGGTGACTGGTGTGGATACCAAAAACAAGAGTGCTCGTTCCAAGTTCAAGGGTGCTAAGATTATAACTGAAGCAATCTGATTATGACTAAAGTGGTTTATAATGCCTGTTACGGCGGGTTCGGTCTCTCTAAAGAAGCAGTTCAACGCTATTGGGAAATCAAAGATCAACAAGTTTGGATTGAGGATGAACGATGGGAATTTAATGTTTACTTGGTTCCTCCTGAAGAACGACTAAAACCACTAAGCACACAAGAAATCTTTGCTATGAGTAAAGATGAACGAATTGCCTACAACGAAGCATATTCGGCACAATCTTGGTATTATGGTGATGTTGTCCGTCACGACCCTGCTCTGGTTCAAGTTGTAGAAGAACTGGGCGACAAAGCAAACGGAATGTGTGCTAACCTTACTATTAAGGAAGTTGATGGTCCCTATCGTATTGAAGAATATGATGGATTTGAGAGTGTAGAAACTGCTGACACTTATGAATGGATTACTCCCTGACGTAAAATGATTGCTCGTATTCTTGGTACTGGAGCAGGTGTATTCTTAATCCTGCTCATTCTTCTCTCACGGGGACTGCCAGTATTATTCTTCATGAAGATGCTGCCCCTGATTCTACTTCTCATCGTTGCGGCAGCACTAATATATGCTGGCGTAACTTCTGACTGATTCTTTGTTCTTTACCCTGAAATTTATTATGTCTACTGGCAAAATCATTCTTGGTGGTACTGCTGCTGCTCTGGCACTGCTAATCACTGCTGGTCAATTCACTACCATCAGCACTGGTGAGAATGGTCTCTATGTGGGATTTGATGGTCAGGTGAAAAATGAGGTTCTCACTCCTGGTATCAAATACGATGGTTTCGGTTCTATCAAAGTGTTCAACACTCGTAAGATCACTGTAACCGCAAATGATCTGCGTCCTAAGACTAAGGACAATACGATCATGAAAGAAATGGATGTGACTGTGACTTACAGCATCAATCCTACCTCTTTGTATGAGTTCTATACGAACTATGACCTGAGTAACCACGCTATTGGTGAAGGCGGTCAAGTTCAACTGATGTCCAGTTATATTTCCCGCCTGATTACTTCTTCAGTGAACCAGTCGGTTGATGAGTTCCCTGCTCTGGAAGTGAACAGCAAACTGGAGCAGATTCAGGATACCATCAAGACCAACCTGACTGAGGCACTGAAGAAGAATGGATTGGATGGTAAGATTACCATTGATTCCATTATCGTTGGTAAAGCAGATCTGCCCGATGATCTGGTTGCTTCCGTGAACCGTGTGGTTGCTGCTCAATCTGCGAATAAAGAACAGGAAGTGAAGACTCGCACTGCTCAACTGAAAGCAGAAGAGAACAAAGCACTTGCTTCGACTGTTACGACTCAATCGCTGGAATATCAGCGTAATGAGATTCTGAAAGCAGCATTCCAAAATGGTTCGATTCAAAAGATGGTAATCATCAATGGTGCTTCTATGGACTTCCTGCCCGGTGGATTCAGTGGTAAGTGATGTTTAACTTCATTTCTGGTACAATCTTCGGTATTATTGTTGCTACCATTGGTTTTGGTCCTGTTGCTAAGACCCTGGATGGTATGATGCTCAATATCCAGAAGACAGCATCTGAGATGAATCGTCCAGAACTGCCTCCACCAGTGTACCAGAAATAGAACTGTCACAGGGGGCATTCACTGCCCCTTTTTAATGCTATGATAACGTTGTCAACAAAACACCCCATGAAGAACCTTCACCTTGAGCATCCTGAAGACACCATTCTCACGGGTGATCTGTCTGTTCTGAACTGGTTCACTGAACCTGGTCACTTGTCCTTGAAGATTGATGGATCTCCTGCGATTGTATGGGGAACCAATCCTGCCAATGGTCGATTCTTCGTTGGTACAAAGGCAGTATTCAACAAAGTCAAGATTCGTATTGCCCATTCTCATGAAGAAATTGATCAGTTTTATGAGGGGACTGTGGCAGACATTCTCCATGATTGTCTTGATTATCTTCCACACACCGAAGGTATCTTTCAAGGTGATTTCATTGGTTTTGGTGGAAATACTGAATACACTCCTAATACCATCACTTATCAGTTTCCTGAAATAGTTTCTCAAAAACTCATCATTGCACCACATACCTGCTATTTTGCAGAATCTGATCTGCGTGATGCTGTTGCCTATCCGATTGAAACTCATTATCAGATTTTTGATGATTTGTACGTGAAGTTTCTGAAACCGAATGCGTATATTCTACATCATCAAGAATCATTTGCGGATGTTGAAGAAATCTGTGCCTTTGCCCGTCAAATGGCAACAACAGTTCAATTTGCTTCTGACAAGCAAGCAACTCAACTGAAGAAAGCGATCAATGCCTGTATTCGGGAAGAACGTGAGATTGTGGATGATGCATTTGAATGTGATCCGAATCTGATTCGACTCTGGAAACTGGTTGCATCGATTAAGGATGATTGCTTGTATCTTTGTCGCAATGATGGACCTAATGCATACATTGACATGAATCGCATTGATGCAGAGGGTTATGTCATGACGAATCAATATGGTTCTTATAAACTGGTCAATCGTCGTCTGTTCTCTCATGCAAACTTCAACAAAGTAAAGGCATGGGATAAATAAAAAGAAAAACATGAAGACATTCTTCCAGTTTTGTGAGGACATTTCAAAGAGAAGGCAGTATGAACTGACTCGTCATGAAGACGACATCTATCAGACACCATCTCAAAAGTTACAGAATCCAAGACTCACAAAACTGAGAAGGTATCTTAATCGTGAAGTTGGCAAATATACAGTTTAAAGTCAATGAAAACTTTTAAAGAGTTTATAGAAGAAGCGAAGAGAATTAAAGTCCTTCGCACTGCACATTATACTTCGGCATCTAATAAGGAAAATATCTTGAAATCTGGATTCAAGGACTCCCCATCCACAGGAACCTACCATCCTGATGAACGAAAAGGAATTGTTTATACAACACCCTCATCCAGGGTTGGATCTGATTATGGTGGATCAAGAGTTAATTTGAGATTGGTTAATCCAAAAATGACGAATACAGATTCACCAAGAGATTTTGGTAAAAAAATTAAACAATGGATGTCATCAGCATCTGATGAAGATCTTGTAAATGATAGGGGTAGACCGACAAATGCGGTTAATCAGGCAAAATCCGCATTTAAACAAGGTGCAAGAGTAGTCAGAGTTCCAAATGCTCATGGAGGTTTCACTCCAAGACCAGGACAGGCACAAGGTTCTTATGTTATGATAGATAAGGATGTGGCGAACAAATCCATTGATCGCAATCCTCAACCAACGATGAGAGCAAGAGGCAAAGAACGTAGAACACAAATTAAACCAAGATCCAGAATGTCAGGATCTCTGTCCAGTACCGGATCTGCATCTAATACAAGATCATATACTCCTGGAGCGGGTGGAAGATTTGGAATTGGTGGAGTTGGACTCGCAGACTGACACTTTTACAACTGTCACAAGACCCCTCCCCCTGCCCCTCCAATACCCCTATAATACAGAGGTAATCGGAACACACCTCTGATGATTACGGACACCACTCAAGACGCACAGATGCGTCGCTCCATTCAGAACGCTATTCTGAACACTGATCTCCAAACTCTTCAACGTGTTGCCTATGAGCAGCAATGTGAAATGTTTGGTCTAAAACCTGACGGTTGGAAACTTTATCCCGAGGACTGAATCATGAGTCGCCGCAATGTTTGGTTGAAGTTTAGTGAGTGGGAGTTAATCAATGAAGAACTCTCCGATCAAAAGTATCATTCTTTTCAACTTTCTCCAAAACAGGTTAAAGAGTGGAAGAATGATATGAAAAAGTTTTCTTATACTGAAGATCGTAAATTTGAACGAGTCGGCATCTATCCTGAGGTCGATTGGGTTAAAAGTGCAAGAGCGGTCAATATTCTATGCCGCGAAAATTGGAGAAGTGAAGATTTACACTTCAATTTAATGCGTTCTCTTCATTCCTTCATTGGTTTTATTGTCACATATTGTGATGATGTAAATATGGACACAACCCGTGAAGAATGGGAACAAATTCGCAAACACATGAAAGATTTAATGGATAAATCGGAACAAAGATTCTGGCATCCTGATGAAATAATTCGACTGTATAACGATTCAATTCTTTCACTGAACAAATGACTCAAGCAACACCGATTTCCAAGCAACACTGGGATGATCTGTATGCTCGTCTTCATGATACCTACACAGAATGTCTGAAGAATCACAATTCAACCTATGAACAGAAACTTGCACAAGTTCTGGATCATATGATTGAAAACAAAAAGTATCTCAACATCCGATGAATCTCTACATCATCAACAGTGTTCTCTATGATTACACTCCTGGTATGTGTGTGATCGCTGCTGAATCCATGCCTCATTGTGAATCTATCTTCATGACACAGTTTTCTTCTGATTATAGCAGGGAAAAACGACAAAAAGAGTTTAATGAAGCACCAATCAAAGTAATTGAAGGTGTCAATCATTCTGCTGGTGTTGTGTCTTATGTTTATGGTGGAGGTTGATGATGTTTGCTTTTCCTCCTTCTTTCTGGACTGAAGAAGAACTTAAAGATATTCCAGATTCTGATATTTCTGCGGAAATTGCAGATACTTGTATCATCGACAGTCCTGAATGTGATGCTTACTTAAATCGACTCATCGCTGAACTTCAACGTCGTGATAAGATTTCTACTGAATCAGTTTCTTAAGGCAAAAGGTTCTTATCGAGTGGAAGAGAATCGAATCTACCGTGATCTTCCACTTGGTTTCTCCTACTGTTGTCACACATGCAAATCTACTTTAGAGGCATGTAGAATTGGTTATGAACTCAACTCTCTGAGACTCAAATGATTACTGCAACTGAACTTCTGGATTTTCTCTGTAAAGCACAGAAACTCTGCCCCTCTGATATAATTTTTCGTAAAACAGACGAAGGTTATTACATCTCTCTACGTCATGACTGGCATGATGACAATGACAGGTATTATCTAACTGTTTTCATCACTAATGACGGTGAGTCTACTTGGGAGGATGGAGATTATGATTTTGACACGATGAATAGAATCTTAGATGATGAACTTGAAGAACAAAAACAGAAAGAAATCAAAGCACAAAAGCGTAAAGAATTGCTTGCTCGTTTGACTGATGAAGAGAAAGAACTGCTTGGTGTAAAATGACTGACAATTTATTCTGTGTTTGGGCATATCGTATGGGTGATAAACGATCTTACAATTTTCCTGTAGGATTGTTTCGCACTCTTCAAGATGCCAAAGATGCTGCCGATTCTCATCATCTTTATCGTGGTGGTAAATATGGTCATTTGATTTATGAAATGCCTGTTGGACAAGAGTTTGATGCCGAAGAATGTAAACCAGTGATGGATTTATTGAAATGACTGACTTTCTTTCAGAAAAAGAACTCAAACAACAAATGCTAATTGAGGCACTTGAGTATTATATACAAGGTCTTAAAAAAGATCATTGCAATCAAGCAGCAATTGATGCCTTTACTGAACTTCTGAATGAGATTGAGCAATGACTGACGCAGATAAAGTTCAAGCACTGACTGATCTTCTCTCTAATGTGATTCACTCTCTGGAGATGACAAAGTATGAGATTGAAGATGTATCAGAAGCAGCAAATGTAGTTCGTGAGGCAGACCACTATCACCAACAAATGATAGACATTCTAAACTCTGAAAACAAATGAAAATCATCGAAATTGATGGTATCAAATACCAACTGACCCCAATTAAAGAAAACAAACCAGAAACTCTTTATGACATTGTAAAAGAATGGGTTGATGATCCAATTTGCCCAACGGTTGATAAACTCATTCGAAAGATTGAATCATGGTTGCCCAAAGAATTAAATGAAATTGAGGGTGGTGATCGGTATTATAAAGGGTACAATACGGGTTATAATGCTTATCGTGAACAACTATTGAAGAAACTAAAGTAATTCATCCTTTATCCCGAAACACAAAATGAAACACCCACTTGATGCTATCTTCACCGTACTTCCTCTTCTAATTGTTGCGATATTCATTGCAATTCCAGTTTCAGGAGTTTATCAGGCAGTTACGCTTCAAAAGACAATCAATCAAGAATGCAATACAAACTATTCATTGATGGAAGTTGCACTGAACAGTGATAATTTAATTCAACTCTGTAAAGTTAAGAATCAAACTCTCACTCTCAAATGACACAAGATCAAAAAGTTCAAGAAATGATGAAACTCTGTTCTCGTCTGATTACCAGTCTTGAGAACACTTCACACTACATTGATGATCCTGCGATTCATACTCATGTGATTCAACTTGCACAAGAGTATGATCAACAAATGACCGAAATCTACTTTTCCTAAAGATCGATGAAACTGACTAAAAAGCAAAGAATCATTGGTCTTGCAGTTCATCTTCCTATTCTACCACTCACTCTTATGTTTGCGATTGTAGGTAGAGTAAGTAAAAGAATCAGAAACTTAGATGTATTTCTAGCGAACAATCTTCACTCCTTTATCAAAAAGATCAAATGAAACAATTCATCTCTGATCCACTGAAGACTGGTTTTCATTATGTGGAGTATACGTATATGGAATCCAAAAAACGTGCAGTCTATTTCTCATTACAATCTGCACAAGAAGCAATGATGAAGATGATACGCAGAGGTGTTGAATGTCATGGTCTTCATGAATGGAAACCAAAACCAGAGATCATGTCAGTTAAGAAGAATAGCAAGAATAAACAATAGGAATAGGAATAATAGTATACCACTCCAATCAAATCCAACGTTACGACTTCCACAATTAGGACAGACGTTACTAATGTTCTTACCTCTTGGATACCATGTGTACCAACAGTTATAGCACATGTTTTGTGGTCTTTTTGTAATTCTAGACATTTTTTATATTAAAAAATATATTAAAAAATATATGTTTTTGTTTTATAACGATTATATAATGATATTGTTATATGTTGTTATAGATCTCTTTACTTCTTGTAAATACTCTTATAACCCTGTAAATACTCTTATAAATGTGTCTGAGTCTTTATAAACCCCTCTGAGACTTGTGAGTTTAGTCTGCACTGTACCACGAGATCGCAAAAAAGTCAAGACCCCCCACATAAAAGTTCACAGACCCACACATAATTATATAATACTACCGTTATATCATGAGACCCACATAAAATCTAGACGAGACGCATATATAGAATCATATGAATCTCGACGAGACCTGTGAGAACACTTGCATCTCGTCGAGTTTTATGGTACAATAATCAAGTCACTTACAGAATCTCGACGAGTTATGTACGACGATTACGATCTCGACTATTCTTACAGCAACGATTATAATCTCGACGAGGATGGGCATTATGCATCAGATCTCGACGAGGATTATGCACGAGACTCGCAAGACTATCAAGATCTTGCATTTCGTCACTACGCATGATAGAATCTAGACCACACTACCACGAGTTCTTATGATCGCACAAAAACGCCTAGTACAAGTCACACTAGACCTTGAGTGTTATGATGATTTAGACTTGGAGCATATTAATTGGCATGAACTTCTAAAGTTAGAAGGAGATGAATCAGTCACTGCTAAAGTCAAAGACTATTCAGACTTATACTAGCATAAGAATTCGCGGTAGTCAAGTATACTGTGACAATAAAAAAAGCGGCACAAGGATCGAATCCAAGTGCCGCTTTTGATGTTTATAATGACTGCAGTTCACCACCACACCATGAAGAACGTTCGCATCAAAGTGCAGACAAATGATGGTTGCACTACAATTTGGTATGAAAAGTCAAGAGCAAAGAATGCCACTGATGTAGTCTGCAGGCGTGTTTATGAACAACTTTCAGGATTGAATCTTAAGGAAGTTGAAGTGACAGTCATCTAACTGGCACAAGAGGGAGTTCCTTCACCCACTTCATGCCCTACATTGACATCGTTGTTCACCCCACACCAATGGCAACCAGATCACGAATCGGCATTGAACTCTCTGATGGTTCTGTGCTCTCTGCGTATCATCACTGGGATGGTTATCCTTCCTGGTTGGGTCGTATCCTGAAGACTCATTACAACTCCTATGATCAGGCAGCAGAACTGATTGATGGAGGTGACATGAGTTCTGCATGGACTAATGCTGGTTTCAATAATGAAACTGTGACACAAGGTCCACTCTATTATTCTCAGCGTGGTGAAAATACTCCACCACGTCATGATGCTAACCTGAATGAGTATCTATCAGAAGGTGAAGAGTATGCTTACCTGTTTACCAATGGTGAGTGGGTATGTTATGACATGCACAGCAGCACGCATCCTTCCTGTAAGAAGCAAATTGAAATTCCTTCAGGAGCACTGGCAGTTTAAGAAGTGTCACAAGGGGCACCAGGATCGCCTCCAGTGCCCCTATACTTCAAGAGTCAACCAACGACACCACCACTCATGGAAGACACCCTCTGGATTGAAATCGCTGATGCTCCGGGTGAGATCTGGGATCTCCCTGAGATGCGGGATCTTGATGATGAGTTCCCTGCTGAAGAAGAATCCTTTGATGCTTTTCTGAACTCTGACTGGGACTTCTGAAATGAACTACTACAACACCGACATCATTCACAATCACGATCACATCATGCACCTCAATGCACAATGGGTCTATCATCTCAACTTTCTCCTGAATCTCCACTTCTGGGATGATTATAAGAACAAACTGGTTGAGGATGAGTTTCGTGGCACCATCTGCTATGATGTGTGACAATTAAGTAAGTGGCACAAGGGGTCTTGTGTTCTCACCAGATCCCTGCCATACTACCTTTGTTCCTGAGACATCACATGAACACCATCACACACCCCATCAAAGACTTCTTTACAGATTCCGAATGGGATCTGATTCATGATCTTCTGGACAGTAATCGTCAGTATGAGGATGAAGATTGTGAGTATCTGGAAGATTACTATACTGCATTGACTAAGATTCGCTCACTCTTTGAGGAGAACGACTGATGACTGAACTCAAAGAGTATCATTTCACTGATGAACAAATTGATTTTCTTCTGGAACTTGTTCAAGGTCACGCTAAACACTTTCCAGATGAGAATGGTGAGTTCATGGTAGAACTTGCCAATCAAATTGAAGATCAAATCGTTAATCACCCCACCAACGAATGATGTGCCGTACACTTGCACAACTTCAAGAGAGAGTTAATCAACTCATTGAAGAACAGGGTGCTGATGCTCCTGTTGCTGCATTTATCTTCACCAATGAAGATGTATTCACAATGGATGAGGATAACAATCCTGATCCTGTAGATCGTGAACTTGCAGAAAAAGTCCTCTCTAGTATTGAGGACACCGATTACATCTACACTACGGTGTTTGATTGTATCGAAAACGAACTGACTGGTTATTCTACACTCAACAAATGACTAACAACGCAAAAACCTGGACTGATGACTTCTCGACTCTTGTTGAGAAGTATGCCGAGTTCGTCACAGACTCGATGGACATGAAAACAATGGAGCAGTTCGTATTTGACACTCTCGTTGCAAACTACAACGAGTATTCTGAAGAAGAACTCATCAATGAGATTCGTGAGTATTATGATGATGAAGTTCTCGAATCGTTTGGTGTAAAAATTACTGAAACTCCTGATTACTGAAACTACAATGAACAAACAACTTCTGATCTCTCAACTTCGTCTAGGCACTGATGGGAACAGCATCCTTTCGATTCTTGATGCACTGTGTGATGGGATGGACTCTAGTGAATCTAGTCAAGATAATGTTCCAACCCTAGACGAGATCCAGTTCTGAAACTCGACGAGATGTGCCACATCATCTAGTGGCACATTCATTCTCGACGAGACCTGCACAATGATCTAGATTACACACATCGAGATCGAGATTCATCATGCAAACCGCAATCGTCACTCCAATCTCAAAGAAGGCAAAGAATCGTTTTGCCAATCTCATGGACAGCAACCCCGAATGTATTGTTGAACAACACAAGGGTGGCAAACTGTTCATTGCATCCCAGAATCGGAAAAACTTCTTCTGGGCAGCACTTGACAATGACCCAGACTGGATGATACAATTCTAACACAAGGGAGGAAGGGGTTTGCCTCCAACTGTTCAGTAAAGTTACCCAGCGAGTAAGAGAACAGATAATCCTAGCATGGTATAGGTGATGTGGGTTCTAAGGATCGGGGTGGTGCCCGATCCTTTTTATTGTCTTAATGATAACGCTACTGTTATGTCATTGTGTCTCACCCCATCTATTAGTAGTGTCCGTTTGCCTGATGTGACAATACGGGTAGTGTCACAAGGTCGGTTGTGGTGCTCGGTTCTGCCGGGGCATCATTCACCCATCGGCGGCACACCACCCCGACAACCCACACCGAACCGAACCATGCCTTTCTTCAACACCACCAACAACGGCACCGCTAACAACAACTCCGCCCCGTTCTTTAATCCTATTCTTCCTCTGCAACTGAATGAGGAAGGTATTCGCAAACTTGATGAAGTCTGCCTGGAAGTAACTGAAAAGTATTTCCGCAAGGATTACGCAGATCGCATCATGGATGCCCTTAAGTATAGTCGTGCTGCGAATAAAGGTTATTTCCGCACAACTCCCGACTTCCGCCACTTTATCGGCATCTATCACTGGGTGAAGTCTCACACTTCTTACGATGATTATGTGGTCTTCCGCAAGTATCTGCAGACTCTAAGTGCAGTTTATCGCTGGCACTTCGGTCACTATCAGTCTGTGACTGTCTACAACTACCTGCATGAGAAGGTGAAGATTGAAACTCATTGTGAGCACTGTGGTTCACTCTCTAAGGCACTGATTGATCGCCTGATTGAAGAAAACCTCTGGGCAGCGTGACAATCCGTTAAGTGTCCACTGTGGGGGTGGCAACCGCTGCCCCCAACCCCTATACTGTAGGAGTCAACGGCACCACACCACGCCATGAACGTCACCATCACCAAGGTCTCAGGTAACGCTAAAACTGGTCCGATCACCACCACACGCACGGAGCGGGTATCCTGCCCTACAACCTGCCCGTTCTACAATGCAGGATGCTACGCTACTCTTGGGCGTGAGCGTATGCAATGGGATCGCCTGAACCGTAATGAAACGGGCGTAAATTGGGATGAATTCGTATCACAGATCCGCCGAATCGTCCCCAAGGATGCACTTTGGCGGCACAATACCGCTGGTGATCTGCCGCACAATGATGGTAACATTGATTACCTTAAACTGCGTCGCCTGATTGATGCAAACAAAGGTAAGAAAGGTTTCACCTATTCTCACCACATTCTGAACGATCATAACGTGATCGCTTTACAGAATGCAAACGGAATGGGATTTACCGTCAATGCATCATGTGAGTCGGTTGATGATGCTGACCGTGTGATGACTGAGTATAAGATTCCCGCCGTTGCGGTTGTTAACAGTGAAGAAAAGCGTCGATTCTTCACAACAACCAACGGGCGGAAGGTGATTACCTGCCCTGCAGCATTGCATCCTGGCAAGGTAACTTGTGCCACTTGTGGTTTGTGTCAAGTAGCAGACCGTGAGTTTGTGATAGCGTTTCCTGCTCACGGGGCATCAAAGAATAAAGTTAACGCCATTGTGACACCCTGACAAGTGGCACAGGGGGGTCTCAGCACCCCCCATCCATCCCCTATACTGTAAGAGTCAACAACGGAGGAGCAATGCTCACCACCACCGACCTTTCGATCAGCACCGACGTTCAATCCGTCGCCATCTCCCACCTGGAGATCATCCCCGCAGATAATGGCACCGATGCCTATGATCTGCTTGTAACCTTTAAGAGCAGCGGCAAAACCTACCGCTATGCTTGGGAGGATGAGGGAGAGTGCCAACGTTGGTATGATCTGCTCAGCGATGAAGAATCCAAAGCAGCGACAAGTTGGGGCACTCTGTTTAACAAATGCCTCCGACATGGTGACATTGAAGAGATCGACATGTGATCCTAAAGTATAAAACAGGGGGCACAATCCGCCCCCTTTCTTTGTATTTTTTCCGCCATTATTTCAAGGCAGGGTCGGTGTCGATCGTTGTCGTCTACAGTGCTACCCCGCACCTCCTTCGATTGTCCCCGTATTATAGGCACCAGCACGCCCGCAAAACCCGCATCGGTGGACAGTCTGACCACTGGCACAACCTGGATCAGAACCTGCCACAGTGGTCTGTATGATTCTCTCAGTTCACCACACCACACCGATGAACTTCCACCTGCTCACCCGCGTCGCCGTCCGCAGCATCCTGATCAGCAAGGGTCCGCAGACCTGCTCCGACCTGGTTCGCCTGATGGGGATGGATCCACGCCGCCACAAGGGCACCATTCACGCCGTGCTGGTCGATCTTGAGAAGTGGGGCATCCTGGACGCTACCCGCTCCGACAATGGCAAGCGGGATCTGTGGTTCATCATCCCCGATCAGATCCGCAAGCGTGACCGGATCGCTGCTCTGTTCGCCTGATCTGCTACAATACGGGGGAGGAACAACCTCCCCCCACCACTGAACCGCAATGACTCTCTCACCCGCTTCCGACCTTAAGACCCGCCAACTGGTATGGGTCCGCAATGGGGTTGCCAAACCTGCTCACGAATGGGCAGCAATGGGTCGCCAAGGTTCCCTCTGATCTGCTACAATTTTCTCAGTCCACCACACCACACCCCGATGGATCTCACCGCTTTCCTGGACACCATCCGCTGGATCACCGCACTGGATCCCGAACCTGAAATCTACGCCCAACGGGATGCAGTCTACGCAGATTTTTTCGCCAGCGTCAATCAGGTTGCAAAGAATGCACCTGATCTGGTGTGCATTGATCTTCACAAGGGTGATAATGAATGGATCGCTTGGGAGGATACTTCAAGCGAAGATCTTGACTCCTACGCTGATGAGATGCAACGGTTCCGCTGTATTGTGACAGTCGATTAAGTTGCACACGGGGGGCACCAACCCCCCACCTCCCCACCTTATACTGATTCAAGTTCACACCACACCACAATGGAAACCTTTCTGACACCTGATGAGATTCTCCAGTTAGTTACAACTGGTGTTTGCACACTCTCCGATGATCTTATTATTCGGATGACTCCTAAAGTTACAACTTATGAGGAGGAGGATTGGTACAATGATCCTAACAGTGTAATGAGTCGGCATCACTATTGAATCTCGACGAGAATGCACACATTAATCTCGACGAGAATGCACACAATAATCTAGTCGAGACACACACATACACATCTCGACTAGATTATACACATCACCATCATTATTCAATCATGAACAACAATCAACAAATTAATTCAATCGGTTTCACTATAACTTATCAGACTCCTTATAATGATTGTGAATGGAGAACACAATCCTTTACAACTAAAGAAGAAGCAGAAAGAATGGTTAATTTTTATAAATCTTGTGGAGTTTCTGCAAGGTTAGTATAAAGAATGAATTAGGATTAGAAGGTATAAAGAATAGAGAATGAATCTAAAGTAGTTCTCTATTCTTTACACTACCTTTTCAGGATTGAATGTGATTCTTTATGGTCAGTGGTGTGGTTATTCTAATCACATTCAATCCTCAAAGGGCAGTTATTCTTTATACTCTACAATCCTTGTTTTATTCTTTATACTCTGCAATCCTTGGTTTATTCTTTATACAAACTCCCCCTTGTGCCAGTTGGGATAGTGTCACAACACCCGGTTGTGCTGGTGCTGGTGCTGGGGTTATTCTTCCCTTGTCGATCACCACTGACACCGACATGCAAACCGCAAACCTGACCACCGCCAACTGCTTCGATGATGCAGGATTCTGCGATTGGTGGAATCGCGTAGAAGATCTGCGATTCGATAAGTATAATTTTCTGCCTATTATGGACGCTGAGGATTTCTATCTGGATTGTTTGATTGATGCCTATAACATGGGTCAGGATCCCGAACCTACGTTAGAGTCGATCGCTGATAGTTGGGATCCTACAGAGGACACCCCCTACGATTTCTTCCACTGATCTACACTGGGGGAGGTTAATCCCTCCCCTTACTTTACTCAAACCTCACCCCACTTTTCTGCCATGTCTGCTACTCTCTCCAAGCAAATCCGCATCCGTTGGGAGTACTCTGGATTGGAGGATTGCACTAACGTGCTGATGCAAATTAACCGCTTGGGTTCACCTAACGCAGAATCTAAAGCAAATTACATTAGAACAATCGCTTATAATTACGCTGTGGAATGTGAACTCAAAGGTGAGGTGCCTACGATAACTGGAACCGGCGGATGGTATGTAACATTCTTCCCTGCAGAATCGGAGGATTACGATTATGGCGTAGAGGTTACACTGATGCCCTACGTTGTTGCCAAGCACTTAGGATTACGCGGATAAATTATAAATTAACAAATGTGACGGGGCGGGTCGCGGGTCCGCCCCCGATGGGGTAGGATGTCTGCAAGCGGGACGGAGGTTCCCGCACCACACCCTGAGACCCATGATCCGCCGATTCTGCCTGCCCGATCCCTTCCCGACCTCCGCCCAACCTACCGCCACCATCTGGGGCGGAGAGGATGGCGGAGAGGTTATGTGGCGGGGTCCGCTGTCGGAGTGCCAGGAAGTGCTCTACAGCATGGTTGCACGGGGTGTCGAGTACTCCCATTGGAATGCTGAACCGCCCGAAGGTGAAAGCGAACCATTGAGCGGTTATCGCCTCTGATAATACTTGGGGAGGTTAATCCCTCCCCCTAAATTACTCAAACCACACCCCACTAAGATCATGCCTGCCACGTTTGAAACCTTGGTTCATGAATGCGACCGTTGCAATGGTAAAGGTATCTTACCCCATTATTCTCACATCAGCGGCGGCGTTTGCTTCGCTTGTAAAGGTAGTGGCAAACTATCGCAGCAGGTGAGAGTAGACGGAACCGTTAAAATCTCCCTAGAAGTGTTCAAACGGGATGGGGAGTTTGATTACGCTTCCCACCGTCAAACTATCCTGACTGATGATAAAATGTGGGGCAAATGTCTGCTCGCTGATGATAGTTTGAGTGTGGAGGATGCACGTAACTTATGGGCGGATCTTAAGGGTAACGCTAACGCTCACCTCAGCGTAACTAATATCTGCGGCGGTAAAGAGGACACTAAAGTTTATCAATCCTGGCACTGGTAATTAGAACTTGGGGAGGTTAATCCCTCCCCCTAAATTACTCAAACCTCACCCCACTAAATCATGTCCTACCCCCTGGCAGTTAGTTACACTGAGGCACTGCGATTCGCTACCTATTGTGGCGTTACAGATGCGTTCCTATTAGAGTATGGGAGCGAACTAAGTTGGATTGATTGCCACATCGACGTGGGCGAACTTATGGCATTCGTTGAAGATCAGATGGCAGTCAGTTAGTATTAGTGGGGGGCAGTCATTCTGTCCCCCTATTTGTAAGTTAGTGGGCGACAGTTTGATACATTTAGCGACCCTATGTGCGTTCGTGTTTGACAGTTACCCTATGGGGGGTGGCGGTGCCCGAAGATGCGATATAAAAATCAATGGGTCCCCGTAATCTATAACTGACCCAGATCGACCTCTAAATATCACTCGACTCAAAAAATTCCGGCCGGTAGACCTTGATCAAAAAGGAAAAAAACTATATAATTTGAAAAATCAAAAATAATACACAGAGATGAAAAAAAAATCCGGAGAAAATTTTCAACCACTACAAGTCGATCCAATTTCTGGTGAGTATTATCTCGTAATCCCAGAGTGGGCGGTCAATGAACTCTCATGGTATGAAGATACTGAGATTGAAATTAATGTCGAAGGATCCGATCTAATCTTGACAGAAAAAGAAATTGACTGACTTGACTTGGCATAGATAATAGAGTATGATACTGAAGTAATTACAAACAATTATGGCTAAAGGATTTACTGTTAAAACAAAAACACCTGCAGTGGAAAAAACCCAAGAGTGGGACTATGATGCTGCAAGAGAAATGGTAAAGGGAAAATCAATTGTTTTCTGTCTTCCTGGAAGGGGAGTTTCATACCTTTATCTGAAGAACTTCGTCCAACTTTGCTTTGATCTTGTCCAGTCAGGGGCGAGTATTCAGATTTCGCAAGATTATTCGTCAATGGTAAATTTTGCAAGATGCAAATGTTTAGGTGCGAATGTCCTGCGTGGACCTGATCAAATTCCCTGGGATGGAAGACTACAATACGATTGGCAACTTTGGATTGATAGTGATATTGTCTTCAACACAGAAAAATTCTGGCAACTGGTTCTGATGGATAAAGATATCGCTGCTGGTTGGTACGCTACTGAAGATGGTCACACGACCTCAGTTGCACATTGGTTGGACGAAGAGGATTTCCGTGGCAATGGTGGTGTTATGAATCACGAAACCGTTGAAAGTATCTCAAAGCGTCGGAAACCATTTACAGTAGACTACACTGGGTTTGGTTGGGTTCTCATCAAGCATGGAGTTTTTGAACATCCTGAAATGAAATATCCTTGGTTTGCTCCAAAGATGCAAGTTTTTGAATCTGGTGCAGTTCAAGATATGTGTGGAGAAGATGTATCATTCTGTCTAGATGCAAAAGAAGCAGGATTTGAAATTTGGTGTGACCCTCGTATTAGAGTTGGTCACGAAAAATCAAGAATCATCTGAGTAAATGTCGAAAGAAACTTACAACATCCTCTGTAGGGGAAGAAAAATTTATTCAAATCTTACAGAGGAGGAATATTTCAATGTTATGGAGGATCTGTCTATAGAATTTTATAAGACAGGTTCTCCAAAACCTGAAGATCTTGAAACTGAAATTATTGGAGACTAAACACTATGGCAAAATCATCAACTGGATCAAAGCGAACTGGGTCTTATGTTCCTGGGCGTCCTAAGAGCACTCTTCAAGGTGCTGGAAGTAACACTAAGTATTCCGCTACTTCTCGTAATAAAGCTCGTAAAAAGTACAGGGGACAGGGTAAAGGGTAATGTATCACCTAGAGGGTAATGATGAGTGGTTAAATATACATCCATCAGACCTCTGGGTTTATAATAAACTATTTTTAAGTCGGGTTTTGGGTTATACTTGTGGTCCTGTTGGCACTACAGTTCCCAAACCCGACTTTTATATTGTCCGTCCATCATTTAATCTGCTTGGCATGGGTCGTTTCTCTCGTAAAGAATGGATAGAAAAATATACAGATCACATGCATCCTTCTGAATTTTGGTGTGAGATTTTTGAAGGAGAGCACCTAAGTGTTGATTTTAGAGAAAAAACTCCAGAATTAGTCGTAAGAGGAACCCGAAATGTAGATGATCCCTATTACAAATGGAAAAAATGGGAAAAAATTGAAAAAAATGTAGAATTTCCTGAAATTTTACACGATTTAAAGGGGGAATATGAGTACATTAACTGTGAATTTATTAATGGAAACCTTATTGAAGTTCATTTCAGACAAAATCCTGACTTTAGATACAATAATTCAGTGGCAATACCTGTCTGGGATGATGAAAAGGTCGAAAATATGACATTTATAGAAGATAAAGACTATCTTCGTAAGGGTTTTTACATACAATAAATAAATTTTTTGCAAAAATAAAATTGGAGCAGTTTTCGATGGGCAAACACCTTCTTCTGGAGGTTTATAATGTTGATTTTAATCTAATTAATGACGTAGAATCTCTACAGAACGTCATGATTAGGGGGATTGAACGTGCCAAAATGACAATTTTGAACGTTTTTAGTCATAAATTCGATCCACAGGGGTGTACAATCGTTATTGCACTATCGGAAAGTCATGTTTCATGCCATACCTGGCCAGAAAATGGTTGTTTGGCGATAGATGTATACACTTGTGGGGAAGGAAATCCAAAAATAATCGCAATAGAGATTCTAAAATACCTAAATTCTGACAATTATAAACTGCGTGAATTAGATCGTTAAATAGAAATAAGGAGATAGCAACCTCCTTCATAAAAGTTCTGTTTTATTCATTAAAACAGGAGCTAAAATGTCTAATTTACCAGTAGATAGAGACTCAAATTACATGAAAGAAACGTGGGGAACAACAAAATTAGTCACGGACTATACTGAATATCCCACAAAAAGAGTGATTCAAGAAGTTTTATATGATACTGCACCTAAACATGATCTAAAAAAGCAGGTTGAATTGCACGAAAAAATTAGAAATGATGAAGATTATGACGATTGGGAGTATGGAACTGAACCAAGTTATGGATCTTCATGGAAATAAACATAAATAAGTAAAGAAAATTTGCTTTAAAATGGCAATTACTCGAATATCTAGATCTTTCAAAGACATTAGTTTGTCTTTTACACCACATCCAGTGTCAAAAGACCTACCAATCCTTACCAATGAAAGATCTATTATTCGATCAATTCGTAATTTAGTTGAAACAATACCCACTGAAAGATTTTTTAATTCTACATTAGGGTCTAATGTAAGAAAAGTTTTATTTGATTTTGTAGATTATGGAACTGCCTCAGTAATTAGAGATCAAATTGCTGAGGTTATTTCTAACTATGAACCAAGAGTAAATAATGTCGTTGTCCAAGTAGATCCAAAACCAGATTTAAATGAATTTGAAGTGACTATTACATTTGATATTATTGGACAAGAAATACCAACACAACAGTTTACATTCATACTAGAGGCAACGAGATAAAATGCCTTTCACCAAGTTTTCTAATTTAGATTTTGATCAGATAAAGACATCTATTAAAGATTATCTTCGTGCAAATTCAAATTTCACTGATTTTGATTTTGAAGGATCAAACTTTTCTATTTTAATTGATACCTTAGCGTATAATACGTATATAACGGCATTTAATGCGAATATGATTGTAAACGAATCCTTTTTGGATTCGGCAACTGTCAGAGAAAATGTTGTATCTTTGGCTAGAAATATTGGATATGTTCCAAAGTCAAGAACTGCAGCAACTGCGATCGTTTCATTTTCTCCACAAGTAAGTGTTACTACAAAAACTCTTACTTTACAAGCAGGACTAGTCTGTACTGGATCTGTTGCAGGGACATCTTATGTATTTTCTATCCCAGAAGATGTAACAGCAACTGTACAGAACAATATAGCACAATTTAATAATCTTAAGATTACAGAAGGAACTTTCTTAAGAAAACAATTTACCGTTGATGGATCATTAGATCAAAGATTTATATTAGATAATTCATTTATAGACACCTCAACAATTAGAGTTTATGTAAAAGGTGTTGGCGATACCGGAATAGGCAGGCAATTTAAATTAGTAGACAATATTTTTCAGGTAAATAAGGACTCTGAGATCTTTTTAATTCAAGAAGTCAAGGATGAGAAGTATGAAATTCTCTTCGGAGATGGAATATTTGGCAAAAAATTAGATAATAATTCAATTATAACTGTTACCTATATCATTACTTCAGGAACAGAGGGTAATGATGTGAATTCATTTTCTTTTGCTGGCACATTTAGAGATGAAAGAGATAGAATCGTCGTTACAAATAACATATCAGTAAGCACCTTACAATCATCTCAGAGTGGGTCTGATATAGAGTCTATTGACTCAATCAAAAACTATGCCCCAAGACTCTATTCCTCGCAGTATAGGGCAGTAACCACAAGGGATTATGAAACTATCATAAAGTCAAAAATTTATCCTGAAGCAGAATCAGTTTCTGTTGTAGGAGGAGAAGAATTAAATCCTCCTCAATTTGGTAAGGTTTTAATTAGTATAAAACCAAAAAATGGGACATTTGTTTCTGATTTTAATAAAGAACAAATTAAGAATAAACTAAAGCAGTATTCTGTTGCTGGTGTTAATGTTGAAATCAGTGATTTAAATATTCTTTACGTAGAAATAGATTCTTCAATCTATTATAATTATTCTCAAGTTGATACCTTAGATGACTTAAAGACCAGAGTTATAAATTCTTTAAACTCATATTCAAATTCTACGGACCTTAATTCTTTTGGTGGAAGATTTAAATACAGTAAAGTTCTCCAGGTTATAGATAAAACTGATTCTGCAATTACTTCTAATATCACAAAAGTAAGAATTAGAAGAGATTTAAAAGCATTAATTAATTTCCCATCACAGTATGAAATTTGTTTTGGAAATAAATTTCACATAAATCCATTGGGTAAAAATATAAAATCTACTGGATTCAAAATTCTTGGAGAAAGTGAAACCGTGTATCTTACTGATACTCCAGAAAAAAATTCAGATGGATCTTTGAAAGGAACTGGAGTGATTTCAATTGTAAAAGATTCACCTGTTGCTGTTGGTTCTGGTTCAACTGTATCTTTAAAAACTCCAATAGTTGTTAAATCTGTCGGTACAGTTAATTATGAAACTGGAGAAATATTATTAGGAACCTTAAATATTACTTCAACATCTCTTGATCAAGATATTATTGAAATACAAGCATTCCCAGAATCGAATGATATTATTGGGTTAAAAGGCCTTTATTTGGCATTTGATGTTTCAAAAAGCACAATAAATATGATTAAAGACGTAATCGCTTCTGGTGACGACACATCGGGTGTCTTATTCTCTAGTAATGATTATTATAGATCAAGTTATTCCAACGGAGAACTAAAGAGGTCGTAATATGATACAGACTGGTTTTGAATCTAGGATAAAAGTACAAGATATAATTGAAAATCAACTCCCGGAATTTATTTTAGATGAAAGTCCAAAATTATCGGAATTCTTGCGGCAATATTATATTTCCCAAGAATTTCAAGGTGGTACAATTGATATAGTTGATAATTTAGATCAATATCTCAAGTTAGATAACTTAACACCAGAAGTTATTGTAGGATTTACGTCTCTTTCTTCAAATATATCAAGTACATCAACGGAAATAGTAGTATCAAGTACTAAAGGATTTCCTAAAAAATATGGATTATTAAAAATTGATGATGAGATTATTACATACACCGGAATAACAACAAATACATTTACTGGTTGTATTCGTGGATTTTCTGGTGTAACTGATTATCACCAAACTTTAAACTCAGAAGAATTAGTTTTTTCAGAATCAAGTGCAAGCAGTCACTCTGAAAATTCAAAGATTCAAAATCTTAGTGTACTGTTTTTACAAGAGTTTTATAAAAAACTTAAGTATTCTTTAACTCCAGGATTTGAAAATTTAAATTTTACTTCGAATTTAAACGTAGGTAATTTTGTAAAAGAAGCAAGAACCTTTTATGAGTCTAAGGGTACAAATGAATCTTTTAGGATTCTCTTCAATATTTTGTTCGGTGAGACTCCAAAAGTTGTAGATTTAGAGCAATTTCTAATTAAACCTTCCTCAGCAACATATTCAAGAAGAGTTGTTGTAATTGGAGATCTAATTTCAGGAAATCCTTTCAACTTAATTGGTCAAACTATTGTAAAGAGCACTGATGAAAAAACAACTGCTTCAGTTTCTGAAGTTGAAGTAATCACAAGAAAAGGAAAAACTTATTATAAGTTCCTTTTATTCGTTGGATATGATGATGCATTTCCAACCATAACTGGAACATTTGAGATTACAGGAAGCACTAAAAATTTAAACACAGTAAGTGTAGGTAGTTCTACAATAATTGTAGATTCTACAATTGGATTTCCACCTTCCGGAAAAATATACTGCGGCAACAACGTAATTGAATATACCAGTAAGAGTATCAATCAATTTTTTGGATGCTCAGGAATAGTTGAACAGATTCCAGTAGCATCAGTAATTAGATCTTCAGATACTTACTACGGTTACGAAAATGGAGATCTTTCTAAAAAGGTAGAATTCAGATTAACTGGTGTACTAACTGGATTAAATTTACTCAACAGTGATTCTAACATAGATGTTGGTGAAAAAATAACCGTAAAGAATGTTGGCGAATTAATAAAAAATAAAGATGTAAATCCATCAAAGAAAGAAATTTTTGCAAATAGTTGGATTTATAATACCAGTTCAAGATACCAAATTGATAGGTTTGTTTCTCAAACACAATTTATTCTAAAAAGTGATATAGACAAATCTAGTTTAAAAGTGGGAGATAGAATTGATATTCTATCTAGAGGGTCTCAGACTGTAGTTGCCTCAAACGTATTAATAAATTCTATTAATACTACAAATAATCAAATTACAATAAACACGAGTTTCACTCCAAATGTTGCATTTGATTATGATGTAAGAAGAAAAATTAAAACATCTTCAATATCATCAACAAAATATTCTTTAGAATATAATGATTTATTTGCAGACGTTCAAAATGTATACAATGATAGCGATGAAAGCATGTATGTCGCATCAAATTCGCTACCATCTTATCAAATTTCTAAATCAATCTTTTCATATAATGCATCTGGTGTTTTAGATCAAGATGATATTACTAAACTGTATTCTAAAATAACATTTTCAGAACAAGTTTCATTTATAACTGGAAGTGAAGTATACTATACTCCATCACAAACTCCAATTTCTGGGTTAACTGAAGGATTTTATTACGTAGAAATAGTTCCAGGTACAAATAATCAACAAGTAAAACTATATCTCTCTAGAAATCTTATAGGAACTGACAATTACTTAAGATTTGGTGCGTTAACTGCCGGAAATCATAATTTTGTTTTAAATAGTCAAAAGCAAAAAGTATTATCCCCACAAAAAATACTTAAAAAATTTCCAATTTCGACAAATATTGGAGATGGGCAATCCGATTTAACTGAACCTGGTTCTATTGGAATGCTGATCAATGGTGTTGAAATTACAAATTACAAATCCGAAAATCAAATTTTCTATGGTCCACTAGAATCTGTAAATGTTTTAAGTGGAGGAAAAAAATATGATGTAATCAATCCACCTGAATTGGTTGTTTCAGAAGGATCTGCAAAGGTACAACCAATAGTAGATGGATCTGTAGAAAAAATTTATGTATCTCCTCAAGATTTTGATATAAATGTTGTGGTTTCCGTTGCTCTTACCGGCGGAAATGGTAGTGGAGCTGCATTTCAACCAATTATTGAGAGAAGAAGGAGAGAAATAGAATTTGATGCAAGAGAAATAGTATATGGTGGCGGCGTAGATGTATCAAATGAGACCATAACATTTAAATCTAGACACGGATTAATCGATGGCGATGCAATAATTTACAGACCTGGAAATGCTTCACCACTCGGAATAGGAACTTTTAATGGAAATAATTTTGATACCGGAAAAACTCTAAAAAATGAAGTAACATACTATGCAAAATACATAAATGACACTACAATTCAAATTTATGAATCATTTTCAGAATATGTATCCGGAATTAACACTGTAGGATTTACAACAATTGGAACTACAGGTGTTCATAAATTTGTTACTTTACCAAAAAATACTCTACGTGAAATAAAAGTAATAAATGGAGGATCTGGATATCAAAATCGGAAACTTAGAGTTCTTCCTTCAGGTATTTCAACGTCCAATCATACTATAACATTTTCAAATCATGGATTTAACAGTGGAGAACTAGTAACATATAATTATCAAACATCAGGTATCAGTGGATTAAGTACTGAAAAGCAATATTATGTAATTAAAGTTGATGAAAATTCGTTTAGATTATCTGATGCAGGAATTGGTGGAACATTCGTATCAAATTATCAAAGAGGTGATTATGTCACTTTCACTACATCTGGATCTGGATATCAGATTTTTAATTATCCACAAATATCTTTAAATGTAGAATATACTTATGTTGGAATTGGAAGTACCCAATTTAAGGGACAAATTAAAGCAACTCCTATCGTAAGAGGTCAAATAATTGACACTTATGTATATGATAATGGGCAGGACTATGGATCTAATATTTTAAATTATCACAAGAAACCATCAATTATAGTTAAAAATGGGAAATACGCCCAATTGATACCTGTAGTTATTGATGGAAGAATAAATGATGTATCAATTCAATATCCTGGAGATGAATATTACTCACTACCAGAAATTAAAGTTATAGGATCTGGAATTGGTGCAATTTTAAAACCAGTAGTAGTTAATAACAAAATCGTTGATGTTGAGATTATCAACCCAGGAAATGGGTATTCTCAAAATGATACACAACTAATTGTAGAACCTTCTGGCGAAAAAGTAATCTTTGATCCGCAAGTAAGATCTTTAAGAGTTAATATTGATTCAATCTATTCAGATATTGGTAGTTCTACATCCACTGGAGAACTACTAAAAGATTCATTAAATAATTTGCAGTATTCAATTTATTCATACTCACAATTAACTAGAGATATTTTTAATGACAACGGATCTACACATTCTCCAATAATTGGATGGGCATATGATGGAAATCCAATCTATGGATCTTTTGGATATTCAAATCCATCAAATAAAAACTCCGCCATTAAAAAACTAGTATCTGGTTATGCATTAGATTCTAGTAAAGTTTTTAATAGACCATCTGATTTTTCTCCTGGATTTTTTATTGAAGACTATCAGTATAATAACTCTGGAGATCTGGATGAATACAATGGAAGATTCTGTGTAACTCCAGAATTTCCTAACGGGATCTATGCATATTTTGCAACAACAATAACTAGTGCTAATAATAGGCAGGTTGGAAGTTTTCCTTACTTTATCGGTAATACGTTCAGATCTAAATTTATATCTGAAAATAAGACTTTAACTCAAGAATTTAATTTTAATTCATCAAGTTTAGTCAGAAATACTTTCCCATATAAAGTAGGTGATCCATATGCCGATAATGATTTTATTCCAGAATCAAATGAGTCTATAAATCAAATTGCAGTCGTAGAATCGGTATCAAATAGTTCTATAGATCAATTTGAAATAATTGACCCTGGCGTTAATTATAAAGTGGGAGATCGCTTACAAATTGATGAAAGTGATACCAACGGGAAAGGTTTATCTGCAGAAGTTTCAGAAATTGAAGGTAAAGATATTGTATCACTACAAACTTCTTTATTAACATATAACGATTCCGTATTTACTTGGAAAAATGGGGAAAAGGTAAAGGTAAAAATAATTCCTCAACATAATCTGCAAGATTCAGATTATGTCAAAGTAAGTGGATTTTCTACAAGTTTATCAACTCTTAATGGATTTTATAAAATTGGTGTGACAAGTTATACATCATCGTTGATTTCAAACGTACCAAATTATGCCACTACAGGTATTGTAACTGATATTTACATTGCAAAAATTCCAGAGAGTGTTTCTGTAGGAAGTAGCATTAAAATTGATAATGAAATATTTTCTATTTTGAATATTTTTAAATATGAAAATATTATTAGAGTATCTAGAGACACTAGTGGAACTGCACATACTGCAACAAGTGCAGTATATTTCATTCCAGATTCTATTGAAATTAATAATAAAGTTAACTATTTTGACTCAAAAGAAGATGATGTTGTATACTTTAATCCAAATCAGTCTGTTGGTGTTGGAACCATTTCTGGTATAGGTGTTTCTGCAGTATATACAATTGGAATTCAATCCAAAACAATTTCCATTCCAACACAATCAATTTACTTACCAAATCATCCATTTGAAACTAATCAGGCAGTGACTTTGGTAAAACCTGGCACTGCGTCATCAATTTCAGTATCAAATACACCTACAAGTTCAATTTTTGATTTACCAAATAATAGCGATCAACAAACAGTATACATTATTAAAAAATCAGTAGATCATATTGGCATAGTAACTCAGATTGGTTTAACAACCACATCTAGTGGATTATATTTTAGATCAAATGGAAGCGATGATTATCAATATTACATAAAGTCAAATTATAATAAAATTATTGGAGATGTCCAAAGAATAACTGCACAAATAACTTGTGAAGAAGATCATGATTTAATTAATGGGGACAAAATTAATTTACAAGTTAAACCTAATTTATCTGTTGGTATCGGTACATCATCTTTTGTTAGAGTAAGCTATGATTCTTTAACAAATAAAATTTTAGTAAATAGAAAAACTTTTACAAGTTCCGGTATTAATACCTCATTAAATTCAATTACTATCAATAATCATGATTATAAGACTGGAGATAAAGTCTTTTATACCGCATCAACAGTTGCAAGTGGTTTGTCTACAGGATTTTATTATATTCACAAAATAGATGATAATAATTTTAACCTATGTGAAACTGTAATTGATTCTTTCTCTAATCCTCCCCTAGTTGTAGATATTTTATCTACAACATCATCAAATAATCAACTAAGCTTAGTAAATCCAAAACTAGTATCATTTAGAAATAATAATTTAGTTTTTGATCTAAGTGATTCTTCTCTTAGTGGTTATAATTTTAAAGTATTTTTTGATAATAATTTCAAAGATGAGTTTGTTTCATCTGGAGCAACAAGTGGATTTACTGTTACTGGAGTTGGTACAATAGGTTATAGCAATGCAAGAGTAGTTGTTAATTGTAATGATGATATCTCCTTCCCATTATTCTATTCTTTAGAGAAACTTGGAGTTGTAGTACCTGCTGATAAAGACGTTATTAATTATTCTGAAATTAACTTTATTGAAAGTTATTACAATGGTTCATATAATGTTTCTGGTATTGGATCTACAACATTCAATATATCACTTCAAAATATTCCAGAAAACAATCTATACAAACAAACTGACTGTGATTTGCTGAAATATACAACAAATTCAAGAAATTCATCTGGTGGAATTTCAAAAATAAAAACTATTTCACCTGGAATTGGATATGAAAAATTGCCAGTTGTTGATCAAGTTGTTTCACAAAACGGAAGAGACTCTTACATTATTACCAAATCAAATAAAATTGGAGCAATTAAGAAATTTAGAATATTGAATGAAGGATTTGAATACTCATCTGACAAAACTTTAAGACCAGAAGCATTAATACCGAAAACATTAACAATTCAAAATTTTAGTACAATTTCAGATATTGAAATTCTTGATGGTGGTAGAAACTATGTTATTAGTCCAAACTTGATAATAGTTGACTCAAAAACTAGGAATAAAATTGATTCTGGATTTTTAAGTGCAAATCTACTCAATTCAGTAATTGAAAATGTATCAATAGTTGCATCACCAAAAGGTTTGCCAGAATCATCTATAGAAATAGTAGCAACTAATAATACGAATGGTGTAGGAATTCAGTCAATACAATCCTCAGCATCTGGTATAGTTACCTGCACAATTAAAACTCCTTTATTTGGTTTCCCAATAGAACCCTTTGAAATTAATGACTTAATTTTTGTTGAAGGTATACAAAAAGAAGGAACTGATGGTGATGGATTTAATTCTGAAGATTATGGGTATCAATTTTTCAAAGTAACCAATTACTTGAATGGTGGATCAATAAATCCAAGAATAGTTGAGTTTGATTTATCCGGATTTACAACAAGTCCTGGTACAGTTTCATCTACAATAGCATATGATGCAGCACTAATAAACTATAAAAATTATCCAAAGTTTAAAGTAACAAAAAATTATTCAAACTTTATTGTTGGAGAAGCGTTAGAGATAAAATTATCCACAGGATTTATACCCCAAGATCTAAGAGTTGAGAAAATTAGTGAGTCTAAGATTAAAGTATCTGGATCATATGAACTAGAGAAAAATCAAGTAATTAGAGGAATTCAATCCGGTTCAATTGCTACAATAAATGAAATTTCAACTTCATCAGGATATTTTAGTGTTGGATACGGATCCACCCAAGAAATTGGATGGTTGAATGATATTGGAAAACTAGATGAAGATTTTCAAATTATATCAGACAATGATTATTATCAAAATCTATCATACTCAATAAGAAGTAGACAAACTTGGGATGATATTGTAAGTCCAGTAAACAACCTTGTACATATAAGTGGACTTAAGAATTTTGCAGACACTGAAATCTTAAATTCGTCAAAAATTATAAGTGGAATAGGTACTGAAGATTTTACATCATCAATTGTCTTTATATCAAATGAAAATAGAGTAGATACAATCAATAACTTTGATTTTGTAATCGATACTGATACTAATCCTAATTTCTCCCAATATTTACAATTTAAAAATAAAAAACTTGCAAGTTACATTGAATGTAGAACAAACAGAGTATTGGAAATTGATGATATTACAGAGCAACTATCAGACTCAACTTCAAGTAATGAGATGGTTTTAAAGGTTGTTGATATTCCAAGCAACCAAACATTTGAAAAATATTTGGTTCAAATAAGTTCTGGAGATTTTTCTGAAGTTCAATTTTCAGAAATTGTAGTTTTGATTAGTAATAATGATATCTTTACGTTAGAAAAATCAGTATTTTCAAACACTGAATATAACATTGGTGACGTGTATGGAGAAAATGATGAGTCTGGGAACTATTTCTTACAATTCAATCCATCAGATCCATATAATACAACATATGAAGTAAAGTATTTAAATTCTACATTTAACAATACTATTGGAGTTGGAACCAGTTCTATTGGATTCGTTGATTTATCTGGAATTTCAACAACGGTTTCTATCGGTTCATCAATAAACTTATTTGAAAGCAATTTATCTGATGTTACATCCATTCTCTCAAATGTTCAAATAATTGATAATACAACTAATGAGATGAACTATGTTGAATTTTTTGCATCTCATGATGGGACAGATAGTTACATCTCCGACTTTTATTTTGATACAACTGATCAATATAGTTCATCATTTATAGGAACTTTTAGAACTTTTGTGTCTGGAGGAGTATTCAGACTAAATTATCAGAATACTTCATCAAATCCAGTTACTGTAAAATTAAAAAATGTTGGATTTGGAAATACTTCAGTTGGGATAGGTACATATAGATTTAAGTCAAATGATCAAATAGATGGCCAAGAAAAAACAGTTAAATATGAATCTTCATATTCGATTGTTTCAACTTCTTCTACAGTATTTTCATTCGATTCAACTTTATTTACATCGGTAAAATCAGTTGTAAAAATAGGAATAGGTCAAACAAGTTCATTACATCAAGTAATGTCAATTTATGATGGCAATGATTTCTATGTTCTACCTTATCCATTTTTATCAATTGGTAGCACCAGTGGTATTGGAACCTTTGGTGGCAATTTAAATGGATCTGTTGGATCACTGATATTCTACCCAGATCCTGAGTTTTCTGGCAATTTTGAAATTTTATCATTCAATGAATTCTTTTATTCAGAAAATGATTTTGTAAATGTTCCAGAAACTTTATCATACGGTAGTATTACTGATTCTGTTGGAGTTGCAAAATATGTTGGAATTAATAATATCGATGAAGACCTAGATTCATTAAGTTTTAATATAAACTACAACAATATTCCAATTTTCGTTAAGAAATTTAATCCTTCAGATTCCTCAGTATTAAATCTATCAGAAAACAAATTTACAATTCCCAACCATTTCTTTAGCACTGGAGAGGAATTAATTTACACTCCAAAATCAACTCTTTCTGGGGTTGTTCCAACGCCAGTTGGAATAGGATCAACTTTAAATAATGTTGGAGTGGTTACAAGTCTTTTACCTTCAACAGTTTATGCAATCAAAATTGATAATGATAACTTTAAGATTGCAACAAGAAGAGAGTATGCACTAGCAAATCCTGCAATAGCTGTTACTTTTACAACTACAGGATCTGGTAATGCTCATGAATTTGAGATGACTAAGAAGATTGAAAAATCTATCATTTCCATTGATAATGTTGTTCAATCACCTGTGGCGTACACATTATTGAATTATACAGTTGATAATGGAAGTCAGGTTAGTTCTTCAAGCACTACTTTTGCTCTGAGCGGAATATCATCTATTAAATTGGGAGATATTTTGAAAATTGATGATGAATATATGAAAGTTGTAAATGTAGGATTTGGAACTAATTACTCAGGTCCTATTTCTTTTGCAGGAACATTCCCATTAGTTTCTGTTAGAAGAGGTTTCCTTGGATCAAATTCATCTTCACACAACAATTTAAGTCCTGTAGATTTATACAGAGGATCTTATAACATAGTTGGTAATCAAATTTACTTCACAGATTTATTAAAAGGAAATAATAATAATCAATCAATTCTACAATATAATTTACCACCTGCAAAATCATATTTTAATGGTAGAGTATTTTTAAGAAAAGACTACACTACTAACAAAATTTATGATGATATAAGCGAACAGTTTACTGGAATAGGTAAAACATATACTTTAACAGTTAGTGGGTTTAATACTACAGGACTGGGTATAACCACCGGTAGTGGTATTCTTTTCATTAATGGAATATTCCAAACACCTTCAACAGATAATAATGCATCTGGTAACTATGATGTGGAAGTAGATAGTGTGACTGGAATAAGTAGCATTGTTTTTTCAGGAAATCAATCTTCAAGTATTTCAGACTACGATGTTAATACAAATCAACTTCCAAGAGGTGGAATAATATTATCATTGGGATCAACACCTGGATTGGGATATGCACCTTTAGTTGGAGCATCAGTTACTGCAATTGTTGGTGCCGGGGGATCGATTGTTTCGATCGGTATTGGATCTACTGGAAATTGGGGATCAGGATATAATGGATCAGTTTCTATTGCTGTTACAGAATATGGTCATACTGGAACTCAAGCAGTAATTCAGGGGAATATTGGTGCTGGTGGAACATTATCTTTCTCAATCACAAACGGTGGAACAGGATACTCAAATCCAACTATTAATATATCTCCACCAAATTACAGTGGATTAACAGTTACTGGCGTTTCTAGATTAGGTGTAGGTCTGACAACAGATACTGGATCTGGATTGCTTCTTAATATTGAAGTTGGGGCATCATCAACAACTGGTATTGGATCTACATTATTTGAAGTTACTGGATTTAAGATCCTAAGAAATGGTTATGGATTTAAGAAAGGTGATGTTTTAAAAGTAGTTGGTTTAGTTACTGCTTATGGTATTTCACAACCACTCAATGAATTTGAATTAAATGTTCTAGATGTTTTCAATGATTCATTCTCAGCATGGCAATTTGGTGAAATGGATTATATTGATAGTATTAAGAGTTATCAGGACGGATTTAGAAGAAGATTCCCACTATATTACAATTCTCAACTTGTAAGTTTTGAGAAAGATAATTCAAATCCAGATTCTCAGTTAATAGATTTTAATTCAGTATTGTTAATTTTCATAAATGGAATTTTACAACAACCTGACATTGCATATCAATTTAACGGTGGAACATCTGTATTGTTCTCAGAACCTCCTAAAAAAGAAGACAATGTTGCAATTTTCTTCTATAGAGGAAGTTCGGAAGATAGTAGTATAATTCCAGTATATGAAACAATAAAAATTGGTGATTCTATTCAAGTTTTCAGTAATAATAGATTATTAGGTATTACTACAACACAAGATCCTAGAACAGTCACTGGAATTACTTCATCAACTCAAATAGAAACAAATATCTATACACTTCAAGGTATAGATGAAGTAAACTTCAAACCAGTAAACTGGATAAAACAAAAAACAGATAAAATTATTAATGGTGAAATAGTATCTAAAGCAAGAGATTCAATTGAACCACAAATTTATCCTACTGCAAAAATAATTAGAAATCTCACAGCAAATCAATCTGAAGTATTTGTTGATAATGCACAATTCTTTAATTATGAGAATGAAGTTTCAATAGACTTTGATGCGATAATTATTTCAGGGGATCAGGACCCAGTTTCAGCGGCAGTAACAGCAATAGTTTCTGCTGCAGGAACAATTCAGTCACTTTCAATTACCAACGCAGGAAGTGGTTATACTGGGTCTTCAGTTATTGCTAAGATATCATCACCAAAATCAATTGGTGTCGGTGTTGGAACAACTGCAACTGCTACAATAAGTGTAGTAAATGGTTCTTTATCAACTGTATCAATAACTAACCCTGGATTTGGGTATAGTCAACTCAACCCTCCACAAGTAATTATCCCATTACCAACTCCAGTTTATGAAAATATAACAGAAATTACTTCAGTTCAAGGGTCTTCTGGGGCAATATTAGGCATTGCAGCAGCGGCAGGTATAGGAACTATTTCTGCAGTTAAATTTACTTTAGATCCAACTTACATAAGTGGAATAACCACTGGTCAACCAATTTATATCTCTAATACTTCTGTGGGGAACGGTGTCACATCAATTTTAAATCATAATTCATCAGTGGTTGGAGTTGGAACTACATTCTTAGATAACATATACATTGTAAGTTCATTTAATTCTTTGGTTGGAATCATTACATGTAATGTACACTCAGATAGTAACTTGTCTGGTATTAATACTTCAGGATCTACAGTTGGTAATTTTTCTTGGGGTAAACTATCCGGATTTTTAAGATCATCTAACCCAATATCTATTGCGGTTTCTGGATATACTATTAATTCTGGATTATCTTCCTTCCCAACCATTCAAAGGAGAGGTTATGGTTTAAGAGACAATGGATCTCTTAAAAAGATTTTATAACATATTATAAATATAGAAAAAACTATGTTAAAATGTCTGCACTTGTAACAGATCAGTTTAGAATACTTAATGCGAGTAGTTTTGTAAATTCAGTTGAAGATTCATCGAATTCTTATTATGTTTTTGTAGGTCTATCAAATCCTACTGCTGTTGGATTCGGTAGAACTTCTACTTGGGATACAATACCACCAAATCCAACTGATAATTTTGATTACCTAAATCATAATGAATCAACTATACTGTTTGGTAAAAAAATTACAAGTGCTAATGTAAGAAGAGTTGTTAAGAAAATAGACTGGGTTTTTGGTAAAAAATATGAAATGTACAGACCAGACTATAGTGTAATAACTCCATCACCAATTAAAGGTGCAACTAGACTTTACGATGCAGAATATTATGTAGTTAATTCAGATTATAGAGTTTATATTTGCATTGATAATGGTTCTTCAGGAATTAATACAACAGGAAATTCATCCCAAGTTGAACCTAAATTTACGGACTTAGAACCAGCAAAGTTTAGTGATGGTTACGTTTGGAAATATCTTTACACTATTTCCCCTAGTGACATCATTAAGTTTGATTCAACTGAATATGTGACAATTCCCAATAATTGGGATTCTTCTACAGATCCGCAAATAGTTGCAGTTAGAGAAAATGGAAATTCGTTAATAAACGAAAATCAGATTAAAAAAGTTTACGTACAAAATAAAGGATCTGGATATTCTTTACAATCTGGTCAATCTTGCAAAATCGTTGGAGATGGATCTGGCGGAACTGTTTCTGTAGAGATAGATTCAACTAATCAGAGTATTAGTAATGTTGTAGTCACCTCTGGAGGATCCGGATATACTTATGCTCTAATTGATTTGGGAACTGGATCTTTACCAGCAACACCAGCAGAATTAATTCCAATAATTCCACCATCAAATGGTCATGGATTTGATATCTATAAAGAATTGGGTGCAGATAAAATTTTAATTTATGCAAGATTTGATGACTCATCAAAAGATTTCCCAGTTGATACCAAATTTTCTCAAGTGGGAATACTTAAAAATCCTTTAATTTATGATTCATCAGGAATAAGTACTACTGTTTATACTCAAAACGATTTCTCTTCGGTTCATGGAATGATGTTTAGTGGAAATCCAGACAGCAGTGGTCTTTCAATTGGAAGTATTATAACTCAAACTACAAGTTCTGGGAAAAAGGCACTTGGATATGTTGTTTCTTATGATAAAGAGACTAAAGTTCTGAAGTATTATAGAGATAGATCTCTATATTTCAAAGATGGAAACTCATACCAAGATTTTACAGGAATTACTACTTTCTTTAATTCCTCTGGAAAAGTTGTTGAATTTGAAAGTGGCGGAACAGTTACAAGTGGATCTTTTTCAGCAACGATTAGTTCATTTTCTGGAATAACAACAACTGTTGGAAATAAAATTGTAAATCTTGGAGTTCAATTTAATAATGGTCTCTCTGTTCCTGAGATAAATAATAAGTCTGGAGAAATAATTTACATAGATAACAGACCAACGGTTACTAGAAATTCTAGACAAAAAGAAGACGTTAAAATTATCCTGGAATTTTAAAAAATGGCTCAAAAAACTAATTTTAATGTAAATCCATATTTTGACGACTTTGCAGAAGAAAATTTAGGAGCAAAAGATAAAAATTATTATAAAGTTTTATTTAATCCAGGAAGGGCAATACAAGCTCGTGAATTAAATACTCTTCAATCTATTCTACAAAATCAAGTAGAATCTTTCGGCAGTCATATCTTCAAGGAAGGATCAATGGTCATTCCTGGAGGTATAACCTTCGACAACCAATTTTACGCTGTAAAATTAAATCCAACGCAATTTGGTGTAAATGTAGAGGAATATCTTCAAAATTTCGTTGGTAAAAAAATTATAGGACAAATTTCAGGAATAACTGCTACAATCAAACTTGTCCAAAATTCAAATTCTGAGGTGGAATACCCAACAATCTATGTAAAATACATAGATTCTGATGCCAATTTTGCAATTAATCCATTTTTAGATAATGAACCCCTATATGCTGAAGAAAATGTTGAGTATGGAACAAATACTATACTTTCAGGTACTCCATTTGCCAGCACAGTTTCTTCAAATTCTACGGCAACCGGATCTTCAACTTCAATAAATGATGGAATTTACTTTATTAGAGGAATATTTGCAAGTGTTCCAAAACAAACAATTATTTTAGACTATTATACAAATACTCCGTCATATAGAGTTGGATTACAAATAAATGAGAAGATCGTAACTGCAAAAGATGATCCAACACTGTATGACAATGCAAAAGGTTTTACTAATTATGCTGCACCAGGTGCAGATAGATTTCAACTGACATTAACCCTAACTAAAAAGTCTCTATCTGACCTGAATGATTTTGACTTTGTAGAACTTTTAAGAGTAGAGAATGGTGAGATTAAAAAAATTAAGTCCCAGACAAGTTATTCTCTAATTAGAGATTATTTAGCTCAAAGAACTTATGATGAATCTGGAAACTATTCCGTAACACCATTTCAATTTTCATTAAACAATTCTCTCAACAATAGAATTGGTAATGATGGTTTATTTTTTAGCAATGAAAAAACTGAACAAGGAAACACACCATCAGATAATTTAATGTGTATTAAGTTATCACCGGGAAAAGCATATGTAAAAGGATATGATGTTGAAAAAACTGGTGTTGAAATTTTAGACGTACCGAAACCTAGAACTAAACAGTCAGTATCTTCAGTAAATGTTCCATTTGAAATGGGAAATTTACTTAGAATCAATAACGTAAGTGGTTCTCCAAAGCAAAAAGAAGTTATATATTTACATAATGCAAGAAAAAATAGTACAACTGTTGCTGCAGGATCAACAATTGGATCTGCGAGAGTTTATTCTTTCAATTTAACAGACTCTGCCCATACTGGAGCATCAACTAATTGGGATCTTTACTTATATGATATCCAGACTTATACTGAAATAACATTAAATGAAACATTGACCTCAAGTCAACTAAAGGTCTCTTCTTTCATAAAAGGTAAGAGTAGTGGTGCAAGTGGATACTCTGTTTCTGATGGCAACAGTACATCAGTAATAAATTTAAGACAAACATCTGGTTCTTTTTCTGTTGGGGAACAAATTTTAATTGATGGTATAGAAACTGTTTCTAGAACAATTTCATCAATTAAACAATATAAAATTGAAGATATAAAATCAGTTCATCAACCAACAGCAATTTCTGGATTTAGTACATCATTCATTGGCGATACTCAACTTGATAGGGTACAAAAAACAGGTTTAATTACAATTACCGCATCTAGTGGCGGCATCAGTACTGCTACCATATCTTTACCAAACACATTTTCAGGAATTACTACAAATACTATAATTAGATATCAGGTTTCAGGATTAGAAACTGAAGTATATAACAGGGTATTATCCGTTTCACCATCTACCAATTCATTAACTTTAGTTGGTGTTTCCACAGTAACTGGTGTTTGTGATGGTAGATTACCATCAAGTCAATTCAGTGGTTCATATTCAATTGGTGTTCCAAAAATTAAAAATGATGGCAAGGGATTTTTATACGCACAAATTCCAGATTCTAATATTGCCTCAGTAAATTTAAGTTCTTCAACAATAACTTTTTCTGCACAATCAAATTCTACTTTTACAACAACATCATCTAATAGTTTAACATTAGATACAGGAAACTTTAATTTAGGAATAAATTCAACAAGTGCTAAGTTTGAAGCATTCGATGAAGAAAGATATTCTATTTTTTATGCGGATGGTTCAATAGAAAATTTAACATCTGATAAAGTAACCATAAATCCAGGTTCTAATCAAGTTACTTTTTCAGATCTACCTAATGGAAAACAAGTTTCATCTGTCAATGCAACTTTTGTAAAAAATACTGTACAAAGTAAAGTTAAGCAGTTTACTAGAAGTAAAAAAATAAATGTAACTTTTTCTAAGGATCTGCAATCAGGTTCTGGAATTAGTAGTTCTATAAATGATGGTCTTACATATAACAGATTTTATGGTTTAAGAGTTCAGGATGAAGAAATATCATTAAATTATCCAGACGTTTACAATATTATTGGAGTTTATGAATCTTTAGATACTAGTTCTCCAGTTTTAGACATTTTATCATTCAGTTCTATAGCAAATGTAGATACTAATGCTATTGTTGGTGAAAATATTATTGGAAGTCAGAGTAATGCTATTGCAAGAATTGTGTCTAAGCCATCTTCAAATAATTTGGAGATCTCATACTTAAACACAAATAGATTCATCAGCGAAGAAACTGTAACATTTGAAGAATCAAATATACAAACAAAAATCTCTGCGATAACTTTAGGAAGTTATAAGAATATTACAAATAAATTTACTCTGGATAAGGGTCAAAAAGAACAATATTATGATTATTCCAGACTCGTCAGAAAAACTGGGGAAACTGCACCATCAAGACAACTATTGATTATTTTTGATTATTACACCGTTCCAGCAAATGATACTGGAGATGTATTTACAGTTAATAGTTATGATGAAAAAAGATTCTCTGAGGATATTCCGTCAATAGGAATTAATAATATTAGATCAACAGATACATTAGATTTTAGACCAAGAGTTTCTGAATTTAATGTTACTACAAGATCTCCATTTGATTTTTCATCAAGATCTTTTGGAACAGAACCTAAGATCATAGTATCTCCAAACGAAAGTGCTTTAATTGGATATGATTTTTACTTAGGTAGAATCGATAGATTGTATATTGACAGTTCAGGATCATTTGTAGTTCAACAAGGAACTCCTTCTACTGATCCCAAATCTCCAGACAAACCTAATGATGCGATGGAGATTGCAACTATTTCATTACCACCATATCTTTATAATCCAAAAGATGCATCAATATCTTTAGCTGACAATAGAAGATATACAATGAGAGACATTGGTTCTATTGAAGATCGTGTTGAAAATTTAGAAAGAGTTACTTCTTTATCTTTACTAGAACTAAATACCCAATCCTTACAGATTCAAGATGCTGAGGGATTAGATAGATTTAAAACTGGATTTTTTGTTGACGATTTTAAAAATTCTTCATTAATAAACCGCAGATCTACAGTTGAAATTGACTCTGAAAATGGAGAGCTTACAACAAGAGTATCAAAAAATAGTATTAATTTACTACCAACTCCGGCAGAAAATATCACTGATGAAAATTTAGATCTGTCTACAAATTTCCAATTATTTGACTCAAATGTTCAAAAAACTGGAGATGTTATAACATTAAAGTATGAATCTGTTGAGTGGATAAACCAGTTATTTGCCACAAAAGTTGAAAATGTAAACCCATTCCACGTAGTTTCATATAGTGGAACAGTAAAGTTAAGTCCATCCAGTGATAGTTGGGTAAGAACAATAAGATTAGAAGATGTTAATATTAATCAAACTAATTGGGTATGGTTAGGGGCAACAGGAAGATTTGGAGTAGTAGGTCAGGAAACAACCACAACTAGTGTTGATAATCTTGTAGCGTCTGGACAAGAATTGTACATGAGATCCAGAAATACTGGATTTGTTGCAGTAAATTTAAAACCTCTGACCAGATTCTATCAATTTTTAGATGGAAATAGTAGTGTTGATTTTATTCCAAAACTAATAGAAATTTCCAACAGTTCAACATTGCAAAATTATGGATCAATTGGTTCTTTTATTGTTGGTGAAACTGTAAATGGATATCTAGTTTCTTCAACCAATGCATTCACACCATCTATAACATTTAGAGTTGCAAAATCGAATCATAAAGAAGGATCATTTTCAGATCCAAGCGTAACTTACACTATCAATCCATACTCATCAATTGAAAGTATTCCAAGTTCATACAGTTCATCTTCAAAAACTTTGAACGTTGATATTCAATCCCTCTCATCAAATGTTCAAGGTTTATACTCCGGATACTTAACTGTTGGAATGAAATTAATTGGACAGACTAGTGGTGCAGTTGCATATGTAAAGGATCTTAGATTAATTAGTGATGATAAAGGATTTTTATCTGGTTCATTCTTCCTGAAAGATCCAAATACAAATCCACCCCCTGCAGTTAGAATTGCTACCGGATCTAAAGTATATAAACTATCATCAAGTTCTACGAATGAAACTCCGCTACCAGGTAGCACTTTAATTTCTTCTACAGAGACAATTTATAGGTCAGAGGGAACGTGGGAACAAAGGCAGAGAGTAACAACTACAACAACATCAATCTACTACGTTGATCCTCTTGCACAATCATTTACTGTAGGTGGAACATCAGATACTGCAAATGGAAATACCCCTGACGAAGATGCAGATGGTGCATATCTAACTGCAGTAGATTTATTCTTCGCCAAAAAAGATCCAGGAAATGCACCACTAACTGTTGAAGTTAGAACCATGGAACTGGGTACTCCAACCAGAAAAATTCTTGGAAATCCAGTAACATTAAGTCCAGCAGATGTTAAAACATCTGCAGATGCATCAGTTGCAACGAAAGTAACCTTTGATTATCCAATTTATCTAGAACCTGGATTGGAATACGCAATTGTTCTCCTTGCCCCACAATCTGATCAATATGAAGCATGGATTGCTGAAATGGGTCAAAGAACTATTGAAACTGCAAATCTTCCAGATTCTCAAGCAATTAGATACACAACTCAATTTGCTATTGGAAGTCTATTTAAATCTCAAAATGGATCTATTTGGACAGCAAATCAATATCAAGATTTAAAATTTAGACTTTATAAGGCAAAGTTTATATCTCAATCTGGAAGTGTATTATTCAACAATCCTTCATTGCACCAAAGTAATGGATACATTCCTACACTGCAATCAAATCCAATTACAATATTACCAAAACAAGTTAGACTTGGCATTACAACCACAACAAATTCATCAGTAATAAATGCACTAACATCTGGAAGAAAAGTATCTTCAGCATCCAATTTGAATAATTATGGATATATCGTTGGAACTGGTAGTTCGGTCTTTTCTGTAGGCGTCACTACTGGCGGAGCAAATTATTCAGTAACGAATAATGTAGAAACTTATACAATTACTGGTAGAGGAACCGGTTTAAAATTAAATATTACTAGTGTGTCTGTTGGATCTTCATCTATTACTGGGTTAACTGTTGCAAATCCAGGAAATGGATATTCAATAGGTGATGTTGTTGGAATAGTTACATCTACAGTTTCTCCAGTTGGTGGTAGAGATGCAAGAATTACAATTAGTCAAATAACTGGATTAGATACTTTATATCTTTCAAATGTTCAAGGTGGATCTTTTAATGTTGGAATTTCGTCATTAGTTTACTACGACGATTCAAATAATGCAGTTTCTTTAGCAGGTACTTCTATCATAAGTTCAGTGAATATTGGTGGAATTTATTCTGGTAACTTCTTTAAGGTTAATCATTTTGATCATGGAATGTATGCAAAAACAAATAAACTAACGGTTTCAAATGTTGACACAAATGTCCCATCAACTAAACTCACTAGTCCTGTAGTTTCTTCAACAACTTCAATCAGTGTAGCTTCAACTGCCAATTTCTCATCATTTGAAGGATTAACTGTTAGTAATACAAATCCAGGATTTGTTAGAATTAATAATGAAATTATAAAATACACATCTGTAGGTCCTGGAATTTTAAATGGTATTACTAGAGCAATAGATTCAACCTTATCAGTAGATCATGATGTAAACAGTGAAGTATCAAAATACGAAATTGGTGGAGTTTCTCTTAGAAGAATTAATAAAACTCACGATATCAGTGATACTGAAATTGATATTGACAGTTACTATATTGAATTTGATAGAAGTAATTTTGATTCAGATTCAACTAATAGATCTTCAGATGGATCTACCGGAAGTGCTCCACAATTGTCATTTAATTCAGAGACTTCCTGTGGTGGTAATTATGTGAATATTTCCGAAAACATTCAATTTAATAATGTAATTCCGCATGTTTCCATCCTTCTCCCAGCATCTAAAACTTCTGCAACTGGGCAGATTAGGACGATTAGTGGAACTAGTGTAAGTGGAAGTGAATTATCTTTCTTAGATCAAGGATATGAATCTGTTCAACTAGGAGTTGAGAATAAATTAACCTCAACTAGAATAGTTTGTTCAAAAATAAATGAGCAGACTTATCTATCACAGTTGCCACGAAATAAATCATTTACATTAAAAGTCGATTTATCATCATCAAATCCAAATCTTTCTCCTCAAATTTTCTGGAAGGAATCTTCTGCAGAATTTTTAAGCAATAGATTGAATAGACCAGTACTAGACTATCCAGGTGACAGCAGAGTTAATTCTTTAACAAATGATCCTCATGCCGCAATTTACATTTCTAACACAGTAAGACTTGCACAACCTGCAACCTCACTTAAGGTAATTTTATCTGCATATAGACACTCAAGTGCAGACATCAGAGTATTATACAGCTTGATAAGACCAGATTCCAGTGAAGTAGAGCAATCATTCGAACTATTCCCAGGTTATAATAATTTAACAATTGATAATAACCAAGATGGATATTTCGATGTTGTAGATCAATCTAAAAATAGTGGTTTATCTGACACCGTAGTTCCTCCAAGTTTAGAAAATCAATTTTTAGACTATGAATTTAGTGCTAACAATCTTGGAAGTTTTACTGGATATACTATTAAAATAGTAATGTCTGGAACTAATCAAGCATACGCACCAAGATTAAAAGACCTGAGGAGCATTGCATTAGCATGATGATACCTGTAGATGGGCACCCAAATTTATACAGAGATGAGAAAACTGGTGCTATAATTAACTGTGATTCTCAAGCATATAATCAATATCTTAATATGATAAATCGAAGAAAGAATCAAAATCAAGAGATCACACAAATAAAAAAAGATATTGAGGAGATCAAAACTCTTTTAGCGGAGATTTTAAAAAATGGATCCAAATAACATTGAATTAGAAACCATTGACAAACTTTTTGAATATGAAAAACATGTTCGATTCATAGATGATCTTACTGAGGAAGAATTAAAAACATTTTCCAAATTGTATTGTAAGTTATATTTAAAACAACAGGAGGTAATTTCTTCTTTAGTTTTGTCCAAAGATAAATAAAAAGTAGACCCAAAGTAAGATAAATGGCTGCTGTATATGTCAACAACATTGTAATTAACGCGGGTTCTGATTTTACTCAGTCTTTTACTTTAGAAGGAACTGACACTAATTCTTCATTTAATCTAACAGGATATAGTGTATCATCTCAGATGAGAAAGTGGTACGGTAGTTCCAGTTTCACTGAATTTACTGCATCTGTTGAACTGCCAACAACATCAGGTAGAATAGCGATTGCTTTAACATCTGGTCAAACTTCCGCTTTAAAACCAGGTAGATATGTTTATGATGTTGTAATTGAAGATGAATATGGTGTTAAAAATAGAGTCATTGAAGGAATGGCACTTGTAACTGAAGGAGTTACAAGATAATGTCAGACATAAAAGTTAGGGTTGGACAGCAAGCAGATGTAAAAGTTAGAGTTGGTCAACAAAATGCAATAAAAGTTTTATCAAGTATATCTGGATCTGCTGGTGGACGTTCAACAACTTCAGAAAATGTAATAGGTGGCATAGCTTCTGTTACTGAATTATATGTAAGTGGAATATCTACATTTGTCGGTGTTTCCACGTTTAAAAATGATGTTTACATTGATGGTGATCTGTATATACAAGATGACTTAAAATTTGATGAGTTTACTGCAAGAAATTCTTTAATAACAGGAATATCTACAGTTTCTGGTGGATTTTATTATGGACAGTATAACACATCAGGTGTTGCATATTTCAACAATCAAGGACTATTAGTTTCTACAGGAAGTCCACAAAATTCAATTGATTATACTAACTATATAATGACAACAGATAATTCTGATGTTCCAGTTTGGTCAAGCACTATAGATGGAGGCACTTACTAATGTCCAAACCTGCTACTAGGCAACAGTTAATAGATTACTGTTTAAGAAGACTTGGTGCTCCCGTATTGGAAATCAACATTGATGACGATCAAATTGACGACTTGGTAGATGATGCATTGCAATATTTTCATGAGAGACATTTCGATGGTGTCGAAAGAATGTATCTCAAATATAAAATGACGCAAGAAGATTTAGATCGTTCAAGATCTAAAGGAACAAGCGGTGTGGGAATTGTAACAACAACTGGAACAGCATCTATTTCAGGAATTGGAACCACTACATTTAATTTTTATGAGAATTCTAATTTTATACAAGTTCCAGATACAGTTATAGGTATAGAAAAAGTATTTAAATTTGATACTAGTTCCATTTCTGGAGGAATGTGGAGTATTAAGTATCAATTATTTTTGAATGACTTATACTATTTCAATTCTGTTGAACTTTTACAATATGCAATGGTAAAAACTTATCTTGAAGATATTGACTTTTTACTTTCTCCAGATAAACAAATTAGATTTAACAAGAGACAAAATAGATTATATTTGGACATTAATTGGGAAGCAGAGTCAAAGGATAGTTTTATAATTATTGATTGTTATAGAATTTTAGATCCTAACGATTTTACTAAAGTATATAATGATAGTTTCTTAAAGAGATATTTGACAGCATTGATGAAGAGGCAGTGGGGACAAAATTTAATTAAGTTTAGAGGAGTAAAACTGCCTGGAGGAATTGAACTTAATGGCAGAGAACTTTATGAGGATGCGGAAAGAGAGTTAGAAAATATTAGAGAAAGAATGTCCATGGATTATGAACTTCCACCATACGACTTTATTGGTTAATTATGGTATTAAATCCTTTCTTTTTACAAGGTTCTCCAGGAGAACAAAGATTAGTTCAAGATTTGATCAATGAACAATTAAAAATATATGGTGTGGATGTAATATACATTCCCAGAAAATTTGTAAGAAAACAAACTATTATAAAAGAAATACAATCTTCAAGATTTGACGATAATTTTGCTATAGAAGCTTACATTAACACTTATGATGGATATGCGGGACAAGGTGATATTTTATCTAAATTTGGTGTGAGTTTAAAAGATGAACTTAGTTTAGTAATTTCTAAAGAAAGATTTGAAGATTTTATATCTCCATTTTTAGATGGATTTAGTGCTCAAGAAATCGTCCTTTCATCCAGACCAAGAGAAGGTGATTTAGTATATTTTCCACTAGGTCAAAGATTATTTGAGGTTAAGTTTGTTGAGCATGAGGTTAACTTTTATCAATTAGGAAAATTATATGTTTATGAGTTGAAGTGTGAACTATTCGAATATGAAGATGAGGTAATTGATACATCAATAAATGAAATAGACACTCAAGTTGAAGAACAAGGATATATAACAACTTTACAATTGATTGGAACTGGATCGACTGCAACTGCTTCAGCATCAATCAGCACTGGATATATTAAGGAAATATTTTTAAATAATGATGGATATGGTTATACAAGCACACCAACAGTTGCAATATCCACTGCACCTCCGGGAGGATCTAATGCAACTGCTGTGGCAATTACAACATCAAAATCTGGTGTGCGTTCAGTACATTCAATAGTATTAACTAATTCTGGTGCTGGATACACCACACCACCAACTATTACCATTTCTGGAGGAGGTGGTGTTGGTGCATCTGCAACATGTGGAATAGAAACTAGTTCTAATGGTGTTCAATTTTTCACTATTACAAATCCCGGTAGTGGATATGTCAATTCTCCAACCGTGACAATTACTCCTCCGGTTGGCGTTGGAACTTCTGCACAAGGAATTGCTATTGTTGGGCAGGGGCAAACAATTACTTCAATTAGAGTGAAAAATCCAGGATTTGGGTATACAACAGAACCTAGTGTTGTTATTTCTCCACCTTCTATTATTTCGGGAGTTGGTACATTTATTTTTAATGAAGAAGTTGTAGGATCAACTTCTGCTACTAGAGGAAGAGTTAAATCTTGGGATTCTGATACAAAGATTCTTAAAGTATCTTTTGTTAATAATGCCGCGACTAAAGGATTTTATCCTGGCGAAATTATAGTTGGTTCATCTTCTAGTGCTATATACTTAATAAGATCTTATGATACATTTGATCAATATGATAAATACAGTGAAAATGTTGAAATTGAAGCAGAAGCAGACCAAATCATAGACTTTTCAGAATCAAATCCATTTGGGGATTTCTAATGTTAGGAACATACTATTATCACGAAATTATCAGAAGAACAGTAATTTCTTTTGGAACTTTATTCAATAATATCAATATTAGACATAAAAATTCCTCTGGAACTAGTATAAGTGAAATTAAAGTTCCTATTGCATATGGACCTATTCAGAAATTTCTTGCGAGAATAGAACAACAACCAGAATTGAATAAACCAATCGCAATGACTTTACCTCGAATGGCTTTCGAGATGGTTTCTATTCAATATGATCCAACAAGAAAGGCAAATATAACACAAACATTCAAAGCATTAGATGGGCAGAATTTAAAGAAAGTATTTCTTCCAGTTCCCTATAACATTGGATTTCAATTAAATTTGATGTGTAAGATTCAAGATGATGCTTTGCAAGTTGTAGAACAAATTTTACCATACTTTCAACCATCATTTAACTTAACGGTAGATCTAATAGACTCCATAGGTGAAAAGAGGGATATTCCAATTGTTTTAGACAATGTAAATTTTACTGATGATTATGAAGGGGACTTTTCAACCAGAAGAGTTCTAATTTATACATTTAATTTTACTGCAAAAACATACTTATTTGGTCCTATTTCAGATACAACTGATGGTCTTATTAGAAAAGTACAAGTTGATTACTATTCATCTTCAGATACTACAACTGCAAGAAGAGAAATGAGGTATACAGTAACTCCAGATCCAATTGATGCACAACCAGATGATGATTTTGGATTTAATGAATCCATAGAAATGTTCTTTGACGGTAAAGAATATAGCCCAACACAGAAAAAAGACATCTAAAAACTATGACAAATAATTATGATAGTTTGGACTCCGCCTTCAATATAGAAAGTAAAATAGTTGAAGTAGAAAATGTAAAAGATGAGATTGCAGTTTCTCAGGCAAATTCGAATGACATTAAAAAGGATTATGAATATACCAGAGCGAATCTTTATTCTTTAATACAAAAGGGTCAAGAAGCAATTAATGGAATTATGGAACTTGCCGGAGAAGGTGGAAGTCCTAGAGCGTATGAAGTTGCTGGACAACTTATAAAGAGTGTTGGTGATGTCACAGATAAATTAATAGATCTTCAGAAAAAAATTAAAGAAGTTGAAGAAGATTCTGTAAAAACCACAAATAATACAACAAATAATGCAATTTTTGTAGGTTCAACTTCAGATTTATCAAAACTGCTAAAACAAGGTTTTCTAAATAATAAAGAGTAATTTGGTTTCTAATGAGTTGGTCTGAAAAGTATAAAAGATCAATAGATTGTGAGAATCCAAAAGGATTTTCTCAAAGAGCTCATTGTCAAGGAAGAAAAAAGAAATTGAAAGAACAATTGAAACCATACAAAACTGTAGAGCAAATTGCAAAGAAACATCGCTTGGATGTTTCTTTTATTGAAAAGCAATTGAAAATTGGTGAACCTATTGAACATGAACATACAAAAAATCATGAACTTGCAAGAGAAATCGCCCTTCAACATTTAGATGAAATTCCAGATTATTATACACGATTAAAGAAAATGGAGGCAAAAGTAAAAAAAGAACATAAAAAGTTCAAGGATGTTTCGGTTTCTGAGGGAACTCTCCATCATTGGTTTAAGGGTTCAAAATCAAAGGATGGAAAACCTGGATGGGTTCAAGCAGATGGTTCTCCGTGTGCTAATGAACCTGGAGAAACTAAAACACCAAAATGCTTTAGTAGTGCAAGATTAAAGGCATTAAAGTCTAAAGGTGAAGAGGGTGAGTCATTAATTAAATCTGCAGTAAGAAGAAAAAGACAAAAAGATAAAGGACAGCAGGCAAAATCTGGGGCATCAGCACCAACAAATGTTCCAACTTTTGCAAAGGGTAAAAAAGATCCCAATTATGTAAAAGCAGAACCAGGAATCAAAGAAGAAATGGAACTTAACGAAGCACAAAAAGATAGACCTGGAAAAGGTAGTGGCAAAAAAGATGCTTGCTATCATAAAGTAAAATCTAGATATGATGTTTGGCCAAGTGCATATGCATCTGGAGCACTGGTCAAATGTCGCAAAGTTGGTGCCAAAAATTGGGGAACTAAATCGGAGGAGGTTCAAATGCTCAGATATTGTCCAAAATGTAAGAAAAATGAAACTCGGGATGAGTGCAAGTATGGAAAAAAATATTGGGATATGAACTCGCTACCAATTAGTTTAGGGACAGTAGCAATGTCTAATCCACATTATCACGCCAATAGTCCACATCCAGGAAATTTTCCAGAATCATATGATCATGAGCATTCAATGGCTCGCTCAGAACTTTCAACTATAATTTCTGCAGCAAAAAGACTTCGTAAAAAAATGAAGGGAGAAGGTAATATTGAGGCGTGGGTTCAATCCAAAATCACTAAAGCAGCAGATTATCTAGATAGTGCTGCGGATTATATTGATAGTGGGGAGATGAAATCCGAACAAATTAGTTTTGAAATTAGTGGAAGGAAAAAGACGGGTCTTTCATCAATGACCCCCAGTGACGTAAAGAGAAAAATGGAGTCTGACCCAGGATCTGCAGAAAAACTGGGGCAAAAATATAAAGAAGTTAGACAAAAAATTACACTTCCATTAGCAAATTCGTATGAGTTAGAAGGTGAAGTAATTGATGAGGCAGGTAAAAAGTGCTGGCCAGGGTATAAGAAAAAAGGAACACAAAAGTTATTTGGTAAGACTTATAATCGTTGTGTCAAAGCAGAAGAATATTCTAACTGGAGAGCAGACTTTGGATTAAGTGAAGACTGGCAAAAAGTTAATCGTAAAGATAAAACTGATGGATTAAGTCAAAAAGCAGTTGATGCTTATCGCAGAGAAAATCCAGGATCAAAACTTCAAACTGCAGTAACTGAAAAAAATCCAGAGGGTAAAAGAGCAAAGCGTCGTGCTTCATTTTGCCGACGTATGAGTGGAATGAAATCTAAACTTACTTCAGCAGAAACTGCAAGAGATCCAGATTCAAGAATCAACAAAGCACTTCGTCGTTGGAACTGTAACTAAAATGAAATCATTCAAAGAGTTTATTTCAGAAAGTGTAAATATTGCTGGTGATTTTAACGGCAATCTTTACATTAACAGTCAAGAACCTCAAACTCAGTCTGTTGGAGAATCTTTTATTGCTGACGTAGTTTGGCAGGGAAGATTATACCGTATGGAGGTCGAAGGTGCATTAATGGATAAAAATGCACTCGCAGAGCAACTTCAAGCAGAATATCCTGGAGCGATTGTTCATAACATATATCCAACATCATCAAATTCTTTAAAAATTAAAAATACACAAAGATATAGACCAGAAAGTTTAACTTGGGGTGATTAATAATGGCACAATGGAATAAAAATGAACAAGATTATTTGAATCAGGAGAGAACTCTCTTTGAAGTTTACATGCGGGCCGATAAATATGGAACAATTTATGAGGATCTGGGGCAAGGATTTTCCGCAGATGCTTTTGGGAGATTAAGATCATCAACCCCATTTACTCTTGGAGATTATAAGAACCTATATTCTATTGATCCAGATTTTGTTGACGTTAAATCGGGTGTAGGTGCTACTGTAATTTTCGATGTTAATCAATCTGCAGCAATTCTTCAATCTGGAATTAGTACTGATGGATACTGCATTCATCAGACCAAAAGATACCATCATTATATGCCTGGAAAATCTCAGGTAGTTTATTCAACATTTAATTTTGGTGCGGCACAGCAAAATGTTACTAAAAGAACTGGATATTTTGATGATAGGGACGGAATTTTCTTTGAACAAGCACCAGATGGAACTCTAAGTTTTGTAATTAGATCTTATGTTACTGCAGGAATTGGAACGTCGGAAAGGAGAATACCACAGTCTCAATGGAATAAAGATACTCTTGATGGTAATGGACCTTCCAGATATATTTTAGATATCACCAAAACTCAATTGTTCATGACCGACTTTGAATGGTTGGGTGTTGGTAGAGTTCGCTGTGGGTTTAGTATTGATGGATATAACATAATTGCCCATGAATTTTACAACTCAAATCATATTCCAACTGTCTATATGTCTAACCCAAATCTTCCAGTAAGATGTGAGATTAGAAATAGTGGAGATCAGGTTGGTGCAGGTGGTTCATTTATACAAATTTGCTCTACTGTAATGAGTGAGGGTGGGTATACAGAATCTGGCAGAGAATTTTCACATACAACAGGTCTTAGACCTGTTGGAATAGGAACAACAGTCCCTATTATGGCTATTAGACTAAAAAATTCTTTTAAGGGATATCCAAATAGAGCAACTGTAAAACTTGAAGATATTACAGTATTCAGTAGTGGTTCTAATGTTAAATATGAAGTTGTAAAACTCAAGAGTTCTACTGGAATCAATACCACTGGTGAATGGATTTCGGAACATCCGGAATCTGTTGTTGAATATAATATAACTGCCGTAGGTATTAGCACAACAGATTTTGAAGATTTTATGGGTGGTTATGCTGCTGGGGATAGTCAAAATGTACAAAAACCATCAGCAACAACTGCACAAGTTATGAGTGGTCCCACATCAAAGAAAAACTTTTTGTCTCAAAACTTTTATTCAAATGATTCTGAAATTTTTTCAGTAAGAGTAAGTAATATTGGCAATGACCCTGCTAACGTTGGTGTTTCTATGAGATGGAGGGAAATCTATTAATTATGGCAATTGAAGATATTCAACTTAAACAATCTGATGCTTATCTCTCTAATCCAAATCTAAAGAGAGCAAATACTCCAATTCAATGGACTGAGGAACAGATTTGGGAGTTCCTTAAATGTAAGGAAGATCCAGTATATTTTGCTAGAAACTACATCAAGATTGTTTCTCTTGATCATGGTCTAGTTCCATTTAAAATGTATCCGTTCCAAGAGAAATTAATCTCAAGGTTCCATGAACATCGTTTTAATATCTGCAAGATGCCCCGTCAGACGGGTAAATCAACGACTTGTGTTTCATATTTGTTACATTATGCGGTCTTTAACGATAATGTTAATATAGCTATTCTGGCAAACAAAGCATCCACTGCCAGAGACCTTCTTCAGAGACTACAACTTGCTTATGAAAATCTTCCTAAGTGGATGCAGCAGGGCATCTTGTCCTGGAACAAAGGTTCACTGGAGTTAGAAAATGGTTCAAAAATTATTGCTGCTTCTACTTCTGCCTCTGCGGTACGCGGTGGCTCTTACAATATTATATTCCTGGACGAATTTGCGTTTATTCCTAACCATATTGCTGACGACTTCTTCGCTTCTGTTTATCCTACTATATCTTCTGGTAAATCAACCAAGGTAATTATTGTTTCTACTCCACGCGGTATGAATCATTTCTACCGCATGTGGCATGATTCGGAGCGTGGTAAAAACGAGTATGTACCAACTGATGTTCATTGGTCTGAAGTTCCAGGCAGAGACGAGCACTGGAAAGAGCAGACAATCTCAAACACAAGTGAACAACAGTTCAAGGTTGAGTTTGAATGTGAATTTTTAGGATCTGTCAACACTCTCATAAATCCATCAAAACTTAGAAATCTTGTTTATGATGAACCAATTAAGAGAAATGCAGGACTTGACATTTATGAACATCCTAAGGAGGAACATAATTATCTTATCACAGTTGACGTTGCAAGAGGTCTAGGAAACGATTATTCTGCATTTGTTGTATTTGACATTACAAATTTTCCATATAAAGCAGTAGCAAAATATAGAAATAATGAAATTAAACCAATGCTATTTCCCAGTATTATCTTTGAGGTAGCAAAAGGATATAATGATTCATGGATATTGGTAGAAGTTAATGATATTGGAGATCAAGTTGCAAATATACTACACTTCGATCTAGAGTATGACAATATTTTAATGTGTGCAATGCGTGGTCGTGCTGGACAAATTGTAGGATCTGGATTTAGTGGCAAAAAGTCTCAACTTGGGGTGAGGATGACTGCTGCGGTCAAAAAACTTGGTTGCTCCAATTTAAAAACTTTACTAGAAGACGATAAAATATTAGTTAATGATTACGATATCATAAGTGAACTTACTACTTTTGCTCAAAAACACAACTCTTTTGAGGCAGAAGAAGGATGTAATGATGATTTAGCGATGTGTCTTGTAATTTTTGCTTGGTTAGTGGCACAAGACTATTTCAAAGAGATGACAGATAATGATGTTCGTAAAAGAATATATGAAGAGCAAAAAAATCAAATTGAGCAGGACATGTCACCGTTTGGATTTATTTCAGACGGTTTAGATGATATGAATGCATTTGTTGACGAAGAGACTGGAGACAAATGGTTATTAGCAACAGAAAGAAATAATATGGATTCTACAGAGTTTTGGAATTTAGATGAATATGGTGATAGATCATATATGTGGGAATACAGGTAATTAAAAGGGTAGGAAATTATAAATACTTTTAGAATAATTCTGGACTTGTAGGAGAATAAAGATGCCGCTAAATTTAGCATCTCCTGGAATTGTAGTAAGGGAAATTGATTTAACTATTGGAAGAGTAACTCCATCATCTAATAAGATTGGAGCGATTGTGGCACCCTTTGCAAAAGGGCCTGTAGACGTTCCAACTTTAGTAGAAAATGAAAATGATTTACTTATTAATTTTGGAGAACCATATACTGTAGATAAGCATTATGAAAATTGGATGGTATCTTCATCATATCTTGCCTATGGTGGATCTTTAAGAGTAGTTAGGGCAGATGATGTAAGATTAAGAAATGGATTTGTTGGAACTGCTTCTAGTGTAAAAATTAAAAGTTTAGAGCACTATGAAGAACTAGGATATGATGAAAATACTCTTGCAAATGTTGTAGTTGCAGCAAAAAATCCAGGATCTTGGTCAAACGGAATTAGAGTTGCAATCATTGATGGCAAAGCAGATCAAACATTAAGTGGAATTAATACAGCATCAATTTCTGTTGGATATGGCATCACACAATCAGTTGCAGGTAGAATAAATCCAGGTGCAGGATCCACATCAGTGCTTGATGGATATCTAAAAGCAATTGTAACTAACATTGGATCTCAAACAATTGATGTAAAAATCCTATCTCATGTATCTGCTGCTGGTACTGAAACTGTAGTAGATTACCAACCATCTGGCGTTTGGGCATTTAGTGCATCGGGAAGTGTTGGATTAACAACAAGCAATCAGACAGTTTCATACGCATCAACAACATACACATCAAGAGCAGATTGGTTTGACCAGCAAGTAATTGGTTTAACAACAACTTCAACTGTAAAGTGGAATAATGTTGCACCAAGACCTGGAACATCTGCATATGCTGCAGCAAGAAACTCAAGATTTGATGAAGTTCATGTAGTTGTTATTGATACTCTAGGGTCAGTAACCGGAAATGCAGGATCTATTTTAGAGAAGCACTTAGGACTGTCAAAAGCATCCGATGCAATGTTCTCTGCAGGGAGTCCTTCCTATTGGAGAAAGTATCTCGCGTCAAACTCCCAGTATATTTTTGGACTTGGAGCACCATCCGGTATAGTAACCACTGGATATAGTTCAGGATTTACACCTGCATCTGATACTGGTTGGGATCAACCATCTGATGGTGTTATTTTTGCTGCAAATGGTTCTTCAACAAGTGATCTTAGTGGTGGACTGGATTATAATGGAAATGCAGGAATCGGGTCAACTGGATCTCTCTCAGCGACTCTTGCAGAACTTTCTGATGGTTATAGTTTATTTGAAAATACAGAAAACTTTAAAGTGGACTTCATTTTGATGGGATCTGCTGCATATGAAAAAGAAGACGCACAAGCACTTGCAAATAAACTAATTTCAGTAGCAGAAATTAGAAAAGATGCAATCGCATTTATTTCACCATATAGAGCATCTACACTCACAGATACATCATCCCAAACTTCAGTAACTGTAAATTCATCTGAGACTATCACAGATAAAATAATTGAATTTTATTCTCCAGTTGCTTCATCTTCATATGCAGTATTTGATAGTGGTTACAAGTACATGTATGATAGATTTTCTAATACATTCAGATATGTACCACTAAATGGTGATATTGCAGGTCTTTGTGCTCGCAACGATATTAATAACTTTGCATGGTATTCACCTGCAGGAACAACTAGAGGTGCAATTTTAAATGCAGTAAAACTTGCTTACAATCCTTCAAAATCTCAAAGAGATAGACTTTACTCAAACAGAATAAATCCTGTAGTCTTCTCACCAGGTGCTGGAATCATCCTTTTCGGAGATAAGACTGGTCTTGCTAAAGCATCTGCATTCGATAGAATCAACGTTCGTCGTCTCTTCGTTTATCTTGAAGATGCAATTTCAAGAGCAGCTAGAGATGCACTATTTGAATTCAATGATGAAATTACAAGAACAAATTTCGTCAACACAATTGAACCTTTCCTTCGTGATGTTCAAGCGAAGAGAGGCATTTTTGATTATGTTGTAATATGTGATGAAACAAACAACACTGCTGCAGTTATTGATAATAATGAATTTGTTGCTGACATTTATATCAAACCAGCAAGATCGATTAACTTTATCGGATTGACATTTGTTGCCACCAAGACTGGTGTTGACTTCGAAGAAGTAATCGGAAACTTTTAATTTAGAGGTTTAAACAATTATGGCAACTAGAACTCAATTTAATCCACCTCCATTAAGAAAGATTACAGACTTCAAAAGTAAACTAACTGGTGGCGGTGCTCGTCCTAATTTATTTGAAGTTGTTCTTTCATTCCCAGATATCGCTCCAGCAGATAGCAATGTTCTTGATAAGTCAAGATTTTTAGTTAAGGGTGCTAACCTTCCAGCGTCAAATATAGCATTTATTGACGTTCCATTTAGAGGAAGAACTTTAAAAGTTGCTGGAGATAGATCATTTGAAAGTTGGACTGTAACTATTCTAAATGACACTGATTTTGCAATAAGATCTGCATTTGAAAACTGGATGAACAAGATCAATAGAGTTTCAGATAACACTGGAACAACAGATCCAACAGCATACACTGCAGATGCTTTTGTTTATCAACTTGATCGTGATGGTTCAACTCTAAGATCATACCATTTTTATGATGTTTTTCCAACCCAAGTTGGTGCAATTACATTAGACTATGCTACAGGAACTTCTATAGAAGAGTTCACCGTAGAACTACAAGTTCTCTGGTGGGAGGCTATCAAAGGAGATTCTCCTGTTGCTGGTGGTCAAGACATCAACTAAATATAACATACAAGCAGTTTAAGTTTATAAAATGGCGAAACTTTTTGGTTTTTCGATTGAAGATAACATAAAAAAATCCAAATCTGTAGTTGCCCCCGTTCCTCCAAATAATGAGGACGGGGTTGACTATTTTATTCAATCGGGTTTTTATGGTCAATATGTAGACATTGAAGGCGTTTATCGGACAGAATACGACTTAATTCGTAGATATCGTGAAATGGCGTTACATCCAGAGTGTGATAATGCCATAGAAAGTATTGTCAATGAAGCAATTGTCAGTGATCTATATGATTCCCCAGTAGAAATAGAATTATCGAATTTAAACGCTAGTGATAGATTAAAAGAGATTGTTAGGTCAGAGTTTAAATATATAAAAGAAATCATGGATTTTGATAAAAAATGCCATGAAATTTTTAGGAATTGGTTTGTTGATGGTAGGTTATTTTATTTAAAAGTAATAGATCAGAAGAATCCTGCGGCTGGTATCCAAGAGATTCGTTATATTGATCCAATGAAAATTAAGCATGTCCGTCAAGAAAAAAAGACGGAAAATGGATATAATGGAAATCGTAATTTAAATCTAAGATCTGGTAATGATGCAGATCAGTATAATTTCCCAGATATTGAAGAATATTTTGTTTATACCCCAACTCCGAATTTTCCAACTGGAACAATTAGTGGTGGATCTAAAAAAGGTGTCAGAATTGCTAAAGATTCTGTCACTTATTGCACCTCAGGTCTCGTAGATAGAAACAAGGGGACAGTGCTTTCATATTTGCATAAAGCAATTAAAGCATTGAATCAATTAAGAATGATTGAGGATTCTCTGGTAATTTACAGACTATCAAGAGCACCAGAAAGAAGAATTTTTTACATTGATGTTGGCAATTTACCAAAAGTGAAGGCAGAGCAGTACCTTAAAGAGGTTATGTCTCGCTATAGAAATAAACTAGTTTATGATGCCAACACTGGAGAAATCAGAGATGATAGGAAATTCATGAGTATGCTTGAAGATTTTTGGTTGCCAAGAAGAGAAGGTGGTAGAGGAACTGAAATTACTACTCTTCCCGGTGGACAAAATCTTGGAGAATTAACTGATGTGGAATATTTCCAGAAAAAACTTTATAGAGCACTTGGAGTTCCTGAAACAAGAATTGCTGGCGGCGGTGATGGATTTAATCTAGGTAGATCGTCAGAGATTCTTCGTGATGAATTAATGTTCTCAAAGTTTGTAGGTAGACTTAGAAAAAGATTTGCAAATGTATTCAATGATATTCTTAGATCTCAATTAATTCTTAAAAATGTTGTCTCTCCAGAAGATTGGGACAAAATGAGTGATCATATTCAATATGATTTTCTATATGATAATCACTTTGCAGAATTAAAAGAGGCAGAACTATTAACAAATAGATTAACTTTAGCGACTACCATAGAACCTTATATTGGTAAATATTATTCAACAGAATATGTTCGCAAAAAAATTCTAAGACAAACAGATTCTGAAATCATTGAAATTGATTTACAAATTGAAGATGAAATTGCCAAGGGTATTCTACCAGATCCAAACGCACCAGTAGATGAAATGGGAAATCCACTACCTACAGGTGAAGAACAACCTCCACAAGATATTCAACAAGGTGCAAATGGAGAAGTACCCATGGAACCATCTATGGACACATCTTCCTTAGAAATTCCACAACCTAAAGGTGGGAAAATATAAATAGTCGTATAAATATACAATCAATTTTTATGGAAGAACTTATCGATTTGATTGCAACTGATGGATCACCATCAGATGTTTCTGACAAGATTAAAGAATTACTATATGTCAAAGCTTCTGATAGGGTAAATTCTGCTCGCCCAGAAGTTGCATCATTAATTTTTAATAATGACGACCAAGTAGGAGAAAATGAATAATGGCAATAAAAATTGTTCAAAATGTTAATAGAATTTCGCCTACAGTTTCTACAGCTGCTACAAGTAATCCTATTGCGTTAAAAAGTGGATATATTAGAGTTGCAACTGGATCTACTGCAATTTATGTTGAAACTGGTGGAAATCCTGTAGTAAGCATAAATTCATTTCTCATTCCACCATTTGGTAATGAAGTCTTAAAAGAAAGAATCGCAAAACAACAAATTTCTGGTATTACCACTGGTTCTTCAACAATCATAACATTTGATTCAAATGCCGGTAATCCATTTTTGGTTGGTGACTATGTAACTATTGAGAATGCACAACCATCTGGGATTAATACAGTTCATCAGTTAGTTACTGGTGTTACAGATTCATCTATTACAATCTCAGCAAATACATCATCAATTGTTGGCGTCATTACAACTTCAGGATCAACTGTTTCTAGAAGTGTAAAAGTGGCAGCACTTGCATATAATGGATCAACAGATGTCAGCATCACAGAAGTCGTTCAACTAGTCTCAGAGTAAAATGAAACTCATTACAGAAGAAGTCTCACAGGTAAAATTTATTACCGAAGGAAAAGGTTCCGAAAAGAAAATGTTTATTGAAGGCATTTTTCTTCAAGGTGATATTTGCAATCGTAATGGGAGAATGTACCCGATGCAAACTCTTGCCCGTGAAGTAAAAAGATATAATGAGGCATTTGTTTCAAAAGGTCGTGCTCTTGGAGAACTTGGACATCCAGATGGTCCTACAGTAAATTTAGATCGTGTTTCTCATAAAATTGTTTCTCTCGAACAGAAAGGAACAAACTTTATTGGTAAAGCACAACTTTTAGAAACTCCTATGGGCAAGATTGCAAAATCTCTCATCAGTGAAGGAGTTTGTCTTGGTGTTTCTTCTCGTGGTGTTGGTTCACTTAAAATGACCAATGAAGGTCATAAAATTGTTGGCGAAGATTTTATGCTTGCAACCGCTGCCGATATTGTAGCAGATCCATCTGCTCCAGATGCTTTTGTCCAAGGAATTATGGAAGGAAAGGAATGGGTTTGGGAAGGTGGAATTCTTAGAGAAAAACTTGCAGAGTCAACAAAACGTAGAATTAATACATTAGTTGATCAAAAAACTCTTGAAGAGCATAAAGTTCAACTTTTCCAAGAATTTCTTTCAAATCTATAAATTATAAATAAATATAGATTATATACAAGATCTAAAACAAATGTCCGTTGGTAGAAATTTACAAGAAATGGAAAACGTAGTAACCAAAGGGGCTGCAGCTGCCGAACCAATGCACAATATTTCTCAGAATGCTTCTGGAGTAATGATTCCAGGACAAACTGGTGCTTGGGAAGACTTAGGTGGTCCAACTCCAGAAAATTATCGTCCAGACGATGATTCTGCAACACTTAAAACACCAGGAGCAACTCTTGCTCAGGTAAAAAATGTAGTTAATGCTAAAGCATCTGCTGCTGCTCCTGCCGAAGGAGTTAAAGAAGAAACTGAAGAAGATGAAGATCTAATTAATGAAGAAGATCTTGAAGATGAAGAAGTAGTTGCTGAGGCTAAGCATAAAGAAGAGGAAGAGGAAGAAGAAGAGGAGGAGGAAGAAGAGGAAGAAGAGGAAGAAGGTGGTAAGAAAAAAGATAAGAAGATGGAAGAAGAATTTAGCATCGAAGAAGATGTAAATGCTCTTCTTGCAGGTGAGGAGCTTTCTGAGGAATTCCAAGAGAAGGCACGTACCATCTTTGAAGCAGCAATTCGTTCAAAAGTTGCTGACATCAAAGAGCAACTTCAAGAAACTTATGAGAATGCACTAATTGAAGAAGTTGAATTTATTAAGCAAGAACTTACAGAGCGTGTTGATGCATACCTTGAGTATGTCGCTGATGAGTGGATTCAAGAAAATGCACTCGCAGTCGAGCACGGTCTTAAGACTGAAATGACTGAATCATTCCTTTATGGCATGAGACAACTTTTTGAAGATCATTATGTATCAATTCCTGAAGATAAATATGATGTTATCGAGAGTATGGTAGATAAACTTGATGAAATGGAAGAAAAACTCAACGAGCAAATCGAAAGAAACGTTGCTCTAAATAAAAGATTAGCAGAGTCAGTTGCTGATGTAATTTTTGCAGATGTCGCTGAGGGTCTTGCACTTTCTCAGAAAGATAAACTCGCTTCTCTTGCCGAAAATGTTGAGTTTGATAGTGAAGAAAACTATCGTGAGAAACTAGTAACTCTGAGGGAATCATATTTCCCAACAAATGCTGGTACTCAAAGAGATGTAACTGAGAATCTGTCCGAAGAAGTTTCCTATGAAGGATCTGAATCAACTTCAGTATCTCCAATTATGGAAGCATATCTTCAAACTCTCAGTAGAGTCGCTAAAAAGTGATTTTTAGATTATAAATCAAACAAAACTTTTTTTAAAGAGGTAAACTACAATGCAGATGTACAATGCAGAATATCTGCAGGAGAAGTGGGCACCGATCCTTGATTACCAAGGAATGGATCCAATCAAAGATTCACATCGCAGATCGGTAACTGCTATCCTGCTAGAGAACCAAGAGAGAGAACTCCGCGAAGAGCGTTCATTCCTCTCAGAAGCACCAACTCAAAGTTTTGCTGGTGCTGGACTTGCTGGTGGTTACACCGGTAGTGCTTCAAATACCACCGGCACTCCAGTAGCAGGTTTCGATCCAGTGCTGATCTCACTGATCCGCCGTTCAATGCCAAATCTGATCGCTTATGATCTCTGCGGCGTTCAACCAATGAACGGTCCTACTGGACTTATCTTCGCAATGCGTTCCCGTTACAACAGTCAAACTGGAACAGAAGCTTTCTACAACGAAGCAAATACTGCATTCTCCGGTCAGAACAAAGGTCTTAGCCTTTCTGATGGATTCATTGATGGCACTGTTGGTCTAGGTACTACAAACCAGTCTGGAAGCAATCCTTCTATCCTGGATTCAACCAATGCAAACCAGCAGGCATATAACGTCGGTGAGGGTATGACCACCGGCAACTCTGAATCACTCGGAGATGGTGGTGCAGGAACTTACTTCAACGAGATGGCATTCTCAATCGAGAAGCTAACCGTTACTGCTAAGTCCCGTGCTCTGAAAGCTGAGTACTCACTCGAACTCGCACAAGACCTGAAGGCGATTCATGGTCTGAATGCTGAGGCAGAACTCGCTAACATCCTTAGCACTGAGATTCTCGCTGAAATCAACAGAGAAATCATCCGTACCATCTATAAGGTTGCTGTTCCTGGTGCTCAGGTTAACACTGCTACCGCTGGTACTTTTGACCTCGATGTTGACTCCAACGGTCGTTGGTCAGTTGAGAAGTTCAAGGGTCTTATCTTCCAAATCGAGCGTGATGCTAACGCAATTGCACAGCAAACTCGTAGAGGAAAGGGTAACATGATCCTCTGCTCTGCTGATGTTGCTTCTGCACTCACCATGGCAGGTGTTCTCGATTACACCCCTGCACTCAACGCAAACCTCCAGGTAGATGACACCGGTAACACCTTCGCAGGTGTTCTTCAGGGTAAGTATAGAGTCTACATCGATCCATATTCAGCAAACGTACAAGCTAACCAGTTCTACGTTGTTGGATACAAGGGTTCTTCACCTTATGATGCTGGTCTCTTCTATTGCCCATATGTACCTCTCCAGATGGTACGTGCAGTTGGTGAGCAGACTTTCCAACCAAAAATCGGATTCAAGACTCGTTATGGAGTCGTTGCCAATCCATTTGCAAAGGGTGGTACTGCTGCTACTGCACCTGACAACATTGCAACTAACTCTAACGTATACTACAGAAGAGTCAAAGTTACAAACCTCATGTGATTTAATTCACAAAATCATCCAAGACCCCGAAAGGGGTCTTTTTTTTATCTAAATAAAAATAAAAATGAAGACATTTCAAATGTTTCAAGAGGATCTTTCCAGACATGTAATTCCTCTTGACAAAAAAGCACAGCAGAATTTAAATAAGTCTAAAAAGGGGCAAATTGGTCCAGGATCTAAACCAGTTCCTCAAACGACATTTAAACTCACTCCAACAAATATCCCAATGAAATAATAATGGCATTATCGAACGCATTTGGAAAACAGATTCAAAATAGAAATTTTCTATCACCTGTTGGATTTAAGTTTACTCTATCTAAGGAACCAAAGGTAGCATTTTTTTGCAACAGTGCAAAAATTCCCCAAATTACATTAGGTACAGAAATACAACCAACATATCTAAAGGATCTCGATATTCCCGGAGATAAAATATCTTATGATGATTTGACTATTAAATTTTTAGTCGATGAAGACATGCAAAATTATATGGCAGTTCATAATTGGATTACTGGACTTGGATTCCCTGAAACTGCACAACAATACAGAGATTTGATTACTGATGAAAATGATTTGTCCGATCCTAAAAAAGCATTTAGTGATGGAAGTCTGTATATTCTAGATAGTAGTTACAATACAGTTTCTATTGTTAAATTTAAGGACTTATTTCCCTTTACATTATCATCATTAGAATTTAATTCAACTGCACAAGACATACAGTACTTTACAGCAGAGGTATCTTTCAAGTATACTGTGTACAACATACTAGGTCCGGACAACAGAACTCCATTATGAATCTTGATGAAATCCAGGAAATGTGGCAGAGAGATTCTGTCATCGATCCTGATAATTTACACGATGAATCTTTAAAAATTCCTCAACTCCACTCAAAGTATTACACAATATACAATACAATCATTCTTCTTCGTGAAAAAGCAAGAGAAACATACAGCAGGGTTAAGTTAGAACGTTATAACTACTACACAGGAAAGGCACCAGCAGAGGTATATGTAGAAGAACCATTTCCATACAAAGTTAGGGAAAAAGATGCCATACAGAGGTACATAGATGCCGATGAGAGGTTAAATAAAATAGATATGAAGATAAAATATTATGACACTATGCTCAAATTTTTAGAGGAGATTATTCGAACCATTTCTAATAGAACTTATCAAATCAAGAATGCTATTGAGTGGCATAAATTTCAAGCGGGGTTTAGTTGACCCCCTTTTTTATGCCAATAAATATTTTTGTATTGATATGAACTTATGTCTCACTTGGTTATATCCAAAAAGAATGAGGTGTATCTGCATGTAAAGGCAGAACCTCATGTATACTACGAACTTGCAGATCAATTTACATTTGATGTACCAGGTGCAAAATTTATGCCCCAGTTTCGCAACAAGTACTGGGACGGAAAAATTCGTTTATTTAATACACAGACTGGTGAAATATATGTTGGTCTTTTAGATAAACTCACCAGATTTTGTGAAAATCACGACTACACTTATGAATTTGTAAACAACAAATTCTACGGACTTCCCTTTGAGGTGAATGAGCACATCTCAAAGGAAGGTGTGAAAGATTATATGAATTCTATTTGCAAGTATGCTCCCCGCGAATACCAAGTCGAGGGAGTATACGACGCTTTAAGACATAATCGCAAGTTGTTGATATCACCAACTGCCTCTGGAAAGTCTTTGATGATATATTGTCTTGTGAGATACTACGTTGAGAAAGAACAAAATATTCTCGTAGTTGTCCCAACGACATCCCTTGTAGAGCAGATGTATAAAGACTTTGCAGATTATGGATGGGATGTGGGTTCATATTGCCACAAAATATACGCTGGAAAAGAAAAAGAAACAAACTCTCAAGTCATTATTACAACTTGGCAGTCCATCTACAAGCTTCCCAGGCAATATTTTTCAAGATTTAACGTGGTAGTTGGAGATGAGGCACACCAATTCAAATCAAAGTCATTAGTATCTATAATGACAAAACTTTCTGATGCAAAATATAGATTTGGATTTACAGGAACCCTAGATGGCACACAAACTCACAAATGGGTTCTAGAAGGTTTGTTTGGACCATCCTATAAAATCATCAGGACAGAAGAACTGATGAAGAAAGGTCATGTTGCAAAATTAGATATCAATATACTTTTACTGAAGCACCCACCAAATAGATTCGAAAACTTTGAAGAAGAAGTTCAATATATTATCAACCATGAAAAGAGAAACAAGTTTATTAGAAATCTTGCATTAGATCTAAAAGGTAATACTCTTATTCTTTTCTCAAGGGTAGAGAGTCATGGACAACCTTTATACGAACTCATAAATAATAGCAAACTTGATAATCGTCATGTATTTTTTGTCCACGGTGGAGTAGATACGGAGAACAGAGAAAAGGTTAGAGAAATTACTGAAAGAGAAAACAATGCAATTATTGTGGCGTCATACGGTACATTTAGTACAGGCATTAACATTAAGAATTTACATAATGTTATTTTTGCTTCACCTTCAAAGTCTAGAATCCGTAACCTCCAATCAATCGGTCGAGTTTTAAGAAAAGGAGATCAAAAAACAAAAGCAACTTTATATGACATTGCTGATGATATCAGTTATAAGTCAAGAAAAAATTATACGCTTAATCACTTAATCGAAAGAATTAAAGTATACAACGAAGAAAACTTTAATTACGAAATTGTAAACATACCTTTTAAAAATTAATGGGAGAAGAGTTCTACTGCATTCTAAAGTTGGTATCAGGTGAAGAAATCTTATCATTAATTATGATAGATGAGAATGATGGAGATACTTTAATAGTTCTCCAAAATCCCGTAACAGTTAAAATGTCTCAGGGTGATCAAGGGACAATTATAAAAATTAAACCATGGATAGATTTATCTACCGATGATTTCTTTATTATTAGACCTGATAAAGTTATAACTATGACTGAAACTAAAGATAAAAATTTAATAGAAATGTATGATATGTATCTTAATGAAGATAGTATTGAAGTCTACAAACCTGGAGGAAAAGTAAAACCTTCAACTAAGATGGGATACATTGGATCTGTTGAAGATGCCCGTAAGAAACTAGAAGATATATTTAAAGGTATTAAAGAAAGCTAAGTTCCTATCTTCAATGGGGACAAACCTAGTCTACTCATGTTTTTACATCTTGTCAAGCCCCCTGAACATGTGCTATAATGGTAAAAAATTGTATTAGATGAGTCCAATGTTATGTCCAAAAAGAAAACTGAACATTACGTAAATAATAAAGAATTATTAGAAGCACTTATAGTTTATCGTGCTAAGGTTGCTGATGCGAAAGAAAGAGGTCTGCCCAAACCACGTATTACTAATTATCTTGGTGAGTGCTTCTTGAAAATTGCAACTCATCTTTCATATAAACCAAATTTTGTTAATTACATGTTCCGTGAGGATATGATAAGTGACGGAATAGAAAATTGTGTTCAATATATTCATAATTTTGATCCAGAAAAATCAAGAAATCCTTTTGCTTATTTTACTCAAATCATTCATTATGCATTCTTGAGGAGAATACAAAAAGAAAAGAAACAGTTGGATATCAAAACTAAAATAATTGAACGAACAGGTTTTGATGAGGTTATGGTCGTAGATGACAGCTTGCTTTCTGGGCACAGTAGCGACTATAATAGTATCAAAGACGCAATCCAATACCGTAGTAACCGATGACCCTAGCAGCAATTATTACCGACACACACTGGGGTGCCCGTAAAGGATCAAAATACATTCATGACTACTTTGAATCTTTCTATTCAAATGTGTTTTTCCCTACACTCGAAAAATTGGGTGTAAAGATTGTTATCCATATGGGAGACGCATTTGATAGTCGTAAATCGATTGACTATCAAAGTCTTGAATGGACAAAAAGAGTTGTACTAGATCCACTCTCTAAGTATGAAACTCATATGATTGTTGGTAATCATGACTGTTATTATAAGAATACTAATAACGTAAATTCTCCGTCACTCCTTCTTAAAGATTACCCAAATATTAAAACATATAGTTTACCGACAACTACAAAAGTCGGTGGAATTGATATGACTTTTATTCCTTGGATTTGTAGTGAAAATTATGATGAAACAATGAAAGTCATTCAAAAGTCAAAAGCAAAAGTTGCTATGGGACATCTTGAACTTCAGGGATTTCAAGTTAATAGAAATCTTGTTATGGAGGAGCACGGACTTAAACCAGATATTTTCGATAAATTTACCAAAGTATTTTCTGGACACTATCATACTCGATCAGATAACGGAAAAATCTTTTATCTTGGAAATCCTTATGAAATGTTTTGGACTGACGTAAATGATACTCGGGGGTTTCATATTTTTGATATTGAAACTCTAGAGCATACGCCAGTTAATAATCCTTATAAATTATTTTATAATATTTACTATGAGGATACTCCTTATCAAATTTTTGACACCGCTGATTATGAGAGTAAAGTCGTAAAGGTAATTGTCCGTAAAAAATCAAAACCGAAAGATTTTGAAAAGTTTATTGACAAACTTTACAGTTCTGGAGTTCAAGAATTAAAAATTGTAGAGAACTTTGATATTCAAGAAAATGAGGAGTTTGTAATCGATGAAGAAGAAAGTACTATTTCAATTCTAAATCGGTATATTGATGAGGCGGAATTCACCCTTGATAGGAATATCATTAAGGGAATCTTTCAAGATTTATACAGACAAGCTTGTGAAGTAGAGTAATGTTTCTTCTTACATTAAAAGATAAAAAATACGATGGTGCATTTGCCGTCCAAGACAAATACGGAAATAAGGTATTGTTTCTGTTTGAAGAAGAGGATGATGCAGTTCGTTATGCTTTGATGTTAGAAGATCAAGAAGAACAAGAAATGGAAGTGGTTGAGGTTGATGATGAACTTGCAATAAAAACCTGTAAGATGTATAATTACTCTTACGCTGTGATTACTCCTGACGACATCGTAATTCCCCCTAAAAATGATAACATTCAAAAAGATTAGATACAAAAACTTTCTTTCATCTGGTAATCAATTTAGTGAAATAGATTTTTGCAAATCACATACAAATCTTGTAATCGGAACAAATGGTGCAGGTAAAAGCACAATGTTGGATGCTTTAACCTTTGTTCTTTTTAATAAACCTTTTCGTAAAATTAATAAACCTCAACTTGTCAATAGTACGAACGAAAAAGATTGCTTAGTTGAGATTGAGTTTTCTGTAAATAGTCGCAACTACCTTGTACGTCGTGGAATTAAACCCAATATTTTTGATATTGAAGTAAATGGAGTTGCCCTTCACAAGGAAGCAGACGATCGGGCAAATCAAAAAATTCTTGAGGAGAATATTCTAAAGGTCAATTATAAATCTTTTACTCAAATTGTAATTTTGGGTTCTAGTACTTTTGTTCCTTTTATGCAACTTACGACAGCACATCGTCGTGAAGTGATCGAAGATCTCCTAGATATTCGTATTTTTTCTGCGATGAATAATCTCATCAAAGATAAGATTCGTACACAAAAAGATCAAATTAAATCCCTTGAATTCCGTAAGGATAATCTCAAGGAAAAAATGAAGATGCAGCAAAACTTCATTGAAGAACTTGAGAATCGTGGGAATGCCAAAATAAATGACAATAAACTAAAAATTACCAATTTAGACTCTGAAATTGGCATTTATATGGCAGAAAATTCTAAAACAGAAGAGGCAATCTTTAAGTATACTAAAGAACAAGAAGAAGTTACTGGATCTGGAGATAAGTTAGTAAAACTTAACAACCTAAAGGGAAAAATTTCGCAGAAAGTATCTGTAATTACAAAGGAGCACAAGTTTTTCACTGAAAATACGGTATGCCCTACTTGCACACAGACGATTGAGGAAGAGTTTCGGTTAAATAGAATTGCCGACGCTCAAAATAAGGCAAAGGAACTTCAAAAGGGTTTTCAAGAACTTGAAGAAACTATAAAGTTCGAACAAGAAAGAGAGCGTCAATTTATCGCACTTTCTAAGGAGATTACAAAACTCAATCATGAGATTTCGCAGAATAATACCAGAATTTCCCTCAACCAGAGACAAATTCAGGATCTTGAATCTGAAATTCAAACTATTACCAAACAGATTAAAAATAAAAATACTGAACATGAAAAATTAGAAGAGTTTAAAGAAAGTCTCCAAAAAACATTTGATGAATTAGCAAAGAAAAAGGAAGAAATCTCATATTATGATTTTGCATATTCACTTCTTAAAGATGATGGTGTAAAGACTAAAATAATTAAAAAGTATCTTCCTTTTATTAATCAACAAGTAAATCGCTATCTTCAAATGATGGATTTTTATATTAATTTCCATCTTGATGAAGAATTTAGTGAAAGCATCAAATCACCCATTCATGAAGATTTTTCATATAGTTCTTTTAGTGAGGGTGAGAAAATGAGAATTGATCTTGCCCTTCTCTTCACTTGGAGAGAAGTTGCACGAGTCAAAAATTCCATCAATACTAACTTGTTAATTATGGATGAAGTTTTTGATTCTTCACTTGATGGTTTTGGTACGGATGAGTTTTTGAAAATTATCCGTTACGTCATTAAAGATGCTAATATTTTTGTTATATCTCATAAGTCTGAGTTGCATGACAAATTTGAAAGTGTCTTACGATTTGAAAAAGTCAAAGGTTTTTCATGTATGGTATCTACCCAATCATAAAAAAATGAAACTTCCAAATTGGCAACACCACTCTAAAAAAGAGCAAAAGCGTAAATTAAAACCGCAAGCATTACGGCAAGCAAAAGCACGTCGTCAAGCACTCAAGAAGCGTCTCCAAGGGGACGCTTCTTTTTTATAAATATCTAAAAAGTCTTTATAAAAATGAGAGATAAAGAATTTGTAGATTTTAGTAATGCTTATAAACAAATTTATGAGCATGTCGATCTACACCCAGAAAACAATATTCAAGAAGAAGTTGATATCTATGATCAGGTTCTAGAATATCTGTTAAATGAGGGATATTCTCAAGAAGAATCCAATCAAATCATGCTTGAGATTATTTCTGAGAATAGATTGGGATCTTTAGTTAAGGGTGCAAAAGCGATAGCAGGATTTGTCGCAAAAAGAGCAAAAACACCATTAAGAACTGCAGCTACTGATTCTCTTATTGCTAGTACAGCATTAAATCCAGTATCAACTGCTAAAGTTGCAAAAACTATTGCAAAGTCTGCACCATCTCCAGCACCAATAGTTAGAACAGTAAAAGCAACTCCTGCCAGAACTGCTCCAAAAGGTTCAAATAGAATTACAACTAATGTTTGGAATGAACCAACAGCACCTAGCAGTCGTATAAATCCATCTAAACCTTCTGGTCCTAAAATATCTTCTACTAAGGCATTATCTGGCACACCATCTAGACCAGCACTTCCTTCTGCAGGAAAAACATCTGCAAGTGTAAAGGCACCTAAACCAACCTTTAAACCTGAAGCACTTCCTAAGGCAACGAAGTCTGCTGAACCTGCAGGAGCACTTGTTCGTACAAGAGCACCTAAACCTTCTTTTAAACCAGAAGCATTACCTAAGGCAACAAAGTCTGCTGAACCTGCGGGTGCATTGGTTTCAACAAGAACATCTAAACCCAAACCTTCTTTTAAACCAGAAGCACTACCTAAGGTAACAAAGTCTGCTGAACCTGCAGGAGCACTTGTCCGTACAAGAGCACCTAAACCTTCCTTTAAACCTGAAGCACTTCCTAAGGTAACAAAGTCTGCTGAACCTGCAGGAGCACTTGTCCGTACAAGAGCACCTAAACCCAAACCTTCTTTTAAACCAGAAGCACTACCTAAGGTAACAAAGTCTGCTGAACCAGCAGGGGCATTAGTTCGTACAAAGGAACCTAAACCAACCTTTAAACCAGAAGCAATTCCTAAGGTAACAAAGTCTGCTGAACCAGCAGGGGCATTAGTTCGTACAAAGGCACCTAAACCAACCTCAAAAACATCTACTTCTGGTGGTGAAAAATCATCTAAAGGTGGTGGTTTAACACAAACTGTTCGTGCTACTTTATCACCTGCAGAAAAATCTGGAAATATGAAGTATCCAGGTTTGGAAAAATATGCAACCGGATCTTCATCTAGTGGTGGTCCTGGATCTAAATCACAATCTGCAATTTCTAGAAATTTAAAAACCGCAGGTATTGTTGGAACTGCTGCCGCAGGAATTGCTGCTGCCGATCAAATAGGTAAAGAAAATAAGAAAAAAAGTGATCAGCAATTACGCAGTTCTATAAAAACCAATGTATACAATACTATGGATCCTGATAAAACTGTTCGCAGTCGTAAGTTAGTTGGTCCTGCTAAAATTGGAAGTAGTTTTGAAGATGCATTTAGGTTTTATAGAAAAAGAGGTGACAAGACATTCAAATATGCTGGAAAAGAGTATACAACTCAGGTGAAGGAAGAGATCATAATTGGATATCTCATTCATGAAGGATATGCATCTGATGAAAAAACTGCAGAAGCAATTGCTTGTGTTATGAGTGAAGAGTGGATTGATTGTATTTTCAACGAAGATTTGGGAGTTGCTGCTTCTGAGTTGGCATCAAAAGTAATTGGTAGATCTGGAAGAACACCTAAGCAAGTTAGTGATGATGCTGCTCGTTTAAGATCTGCTACTTCTGGTGGATTACAAGCACTGCGTGGTGCATTAGGTCTTAGTGCTGGAGAGAAAGCAAACGCTGAAAAAATTCAAAGTAGAAGACCACAAACTTCTCTGCAAAAGAATGTTGCTAAAAGAACATCTGATGTTCTTAATAAATGATGCCAGTTTAAAAACTGTCCACTAGAGGGTCTTACCACCCTCTTTTTTTGTATGATGGGATGGTCTCAAAACAACTTCAAATGCCAGTCAATCACGAAATCAAGTCTCAACTCGCTAAACTGCTTGCCACCGAAGACCTTGTAGTTGAGCATAAAAACGTTGAGACTGCCTGCTTCAATGTCCATACCCGTGTGCTGACTTTGCCCATGTGGGATAAAGCAAGTAATATCGTATATGATCTTCTAGTAGGTCATGAAGTGGGTCATGCACTTTATACCCCTGATGAAGATTGGATTAAAGAAGTTAAGGTTCCTCCACAGTTTGTAAACGTGGTTGAGGATGCTCGTATTGAAAAATTGATGAAGCGTCGTTATGCTGGTCTTGCTAAGACCTTTTATGGTGGTTACAAAGAACTTGCTGAGCAAGATTTCTTTGCTATTGGTGATGATGATATTTCTACTTACAATCTTGCAGATCGTGCAAATCTTTACTTCAAGATTGGTAATTATATTAGTATTGAATTTTCTCAAGAAGAGAAAGAAATTATTGACTTGATTGATTGTTGTGAGACCTTTGGTGATGCTCTACTTGCAGCAGAACGTCTTTATAAGTATTGCAAAGGTAAGCAAGAGGAAGAACTGAAAATCAATCTAGATTCTCACCAACAATCTGGTAGCAGTAGTTCTGCTTCTGAATTTGATAATCAGGAGAATGGTAAAAACGAACAACCTGAAATGTCTGATGGTGATGCTCAGGGTGCTGCTGAAGAATCTAAGAATGGGAAACAGGAAAATAAAGAAAGTACCGAAGGTGGAGAATCTCAAGATCCTGAAGTTAAAACTATGGATCAACTTGAAGAATCTATTCGTGATCTTCTTGATCATAGTGGAATTGAGAATGTTTATATTGAAATTCCTAAACTTGACCTGAATAGGATTATCGTTCCCAATACGGAAATTCACCAAAAGTGTGAAGAACAATGGGAAAGTTCTCTGAATCGTGGTTATAATCAAAATGAACTATTTGGTGAAGTTGACCGTAAGTATAAGGAATTTAAAAATTCTGCTCAGAAAGAAGTTAATTATCTTGTAAAGGAGTTTGAGTGTCGTAAGGCAGCAGATTCTTATGCCCGTGCTTCAACTGCTCGCACTGGTGTTTTGGACTGCTCCAAACTTCACACTTATAAGTTCAATGATGATCTCTTCAAAAAAGTAACGACTTTTGCTGATGGTAAGAATCACGGTCTGGTGTTTATTCTTGATTGGTCTGGGTCTATGAGCAATGTGATGCTTGATACTATTAAGCAACTTTATAATCTTATCTGGTTTTGTCGCAAAGTTTCTATTCCTTTTGAGGTTTATGCTTTTACCACAGATTATCCTTTTGTGAGTTATGATATTAACGGTAAAGCAAAATATCGTGAACTTGCCTATAAAAAGCGTGATGGACTTTTTCAAGTTGGTGAATGGTTTTCTTTGATGAATATCTTCACCAGTAAAGTAAATACTCGCCAACTTGAAGAACAGATGATCAATATCTTTCGTATTTGTCATTCTTTTAAATACTATTCTCTTTACGGTATTCCTCACGGAATGAGTCTTTCTGGCACTCCTTTGAATGAAACTTTGATCGCTCTACATCAGATTCTTCCTAAGTTTCAACAAGAAAACAAACTGCAGAAAGTTCAGTGTGTTGTTCTGACTGACGGTGAGGCATGTCCGATTAAATATCATCGTGAAATTCATCGTCGTTGGGAAAGTGAACCTTTTATGGGGACTGCTCATACCAGCAGCACTTGTATCCTCCGCGATCGTAAGACAGGTAACACATATAAACTTGATGGTGAATGGTACGAAGTTACCGATATTCTTATTCGCAATCTTCGGGATAACTTTGTAAACACCAATTTTATCGGCATTCGTGTTCTTGAGAGTCGTGATGCAAATCAATTTATTCGCCGTTATTGTGGGTATCATGGCGATGAGTTTGATAAAGTAAACACTTCTTGGCGAAAAGAAAAAGCATTTTCAATCAAGAAGTCTGGTTATCATACTTATTTTGGACTTTCTGCAAATGCTCTTGCTCAGGATACTGAGTTTGAAGTTGCCGAAGATGCCTCCAAAGTACAAATCCGAAATGCCTTTGTTAAGAGTTTAAAGTCTAAAAAGATGAATAAGAAGATTCTTGGTGAGTTTGTAGAATTGGTTGCATAATAAATAATATTAGAAAAATACAAACAACAAATATGAATTCCCACCAAGTTCAAGATATCCGCCTCATGTATGAGGCGGTTTATAATGATGAATTGAGAGAAAAGGCGGAAGAGTATAATAATGAAATGTATAATGAAGATGTTGTTGAAGAGGCAACTGAGTATTTTTATGACGCTGAATTAAATGAAGATGCAGATGTTTTTGATTATGTTTTAGAATATCTTGTTTCTGAAGGTTATGCTGATACTGTGCAAGATGCAGTTTCTATCATGGCAAATATGAATGGTGAAGATATTGATGCAATTTTATCCGAAACAAAACTAGGATATGCTGCTCAAAAACTTGCAATGAAGAAAAGTAGAGAAGGTAAAGAAAAATCCGCTCAGACTGCAGGCAGACTTGCTAGAAAGCAAATTCATGACCCTGAGTCAGATCTGGAAAGGCAAAAAAATAAAAAAATGAGACAGCAGCAAGCAAGACAAAGACAGAATAGAGAAAGAGATGATGACAGAGATCATGGATCAATGAGTGCTGCTGAAAGAAACCCATCCATGCGATAAGTGGGACACTTTTCAAACTGACACATGGGGCACTTGGTTGCCCCTTTTTTGTGTGTATAATATGAGAGTTCAAATGAAACACCCGACTACATCATGCCTCGCAAGATTTTCATGACCGACGATCAACTGATTTCTGATCTCACTTCTGCCTTTGGTCTAGAACTGACCGCTGCTGACATCAAAGGTTTTTGCGATTCTCGTGGATTTAATTACCAGACAGTAACTCGTCGTCTTGAGCGATTCAAAACTAATCGTGGTCGTTGGAATCTGGAAGTGACTCAAGAACGTGTTGAAGAAATTGAGCGTTCTTATCAAGCACCCGCTGTTCTCCCCTCTGCCGAACAAAACCTTATCCCTGATAAAGATGATACCTTCGTCAAGTTTGGTAATTTTAACGACATTAAAAAAATTATTCAGTCCAATCTTTTTTATCCTACATTCGTTACGGGTCTTTCGGGTAACGGTAAAACGTTTAGTATTGAGCAAGCGTGTGCTCAACTCAAGCGTGAACTGATTCGTGTCAATATCACTATTGAAACTGATGAGGATGATCTGATTGGTGGTTTCCGCCTGGTGAATGGTGAAACTGTTTGGCACAATGGTCCTGTGGTAGAAGCACTTGAGCGTGGTGCGATTCTTCTTCTTGATGAGATTGACCTTGCTTCCAATAAGATTCTCTGCCTCCAGTCTGTTCTGGAAGGTAAGGGTGTTTTCCTGAAGAAGATTGGTAAGTATGTGCGTCCTGCTGCAGGATTCAACGTGTTCGCCACTGCCAATACCAAGGGTAAGGGTTCTGATGATGGACGCTTCATCGGCACCAATGTGCTCAATGAGGCATTCCTTGAGCGTTTCCCCGTGACCTTTGAGCAGGAGTACCCTGCTCCTGCTACTGAGCAGAAGATTCTTGAGGGTATCGCTCTGGATCTTGGTGTGGAGGATCGTGATTTCTGCAAGCGTCTGGTGGATTGGGCGGACATCATCCGCAAGACCTTCTATGATGGTGGTATTGAGGAAATCATCAGCACCCGCCGCCTGGTTCACATTATCCGTGCCTACAGCATCTTCAATGACAAGGCAAAAGCAATTCAAGTATGCGTGAATCGCTTTGATGATGAAACCAAACAGTCCTTCCTTGAACTGTATGATAAAGTTGATGCTGATTTCAAAATGCCTGAAGGTGAGTATGTAACTTACGACCTTGACCAACAACCTCAATCCTGATATAATTGGGGGGAGGCAAACTATATCCCCCCTCCATTATTATGCATGAATTCAAAATCACTATGAATGACTGTAGTGGAATGATTGACCTTACTAAAACTCCTGTTACTATGAACGAAGCAACAAATCATCTCTGGAAATACAACGAAGATAAAATCCTGAAAGATATTCAGGATTATGTGACCAGCACTTATGGTAGTCACTACTGTGGTCACAATCAGCAATACCAAGACATTCAGACTATTGACCTGATGGCAGCAAAAGATCTTGCTCCAGGTTTCTGTCAAGCAAATATTCTAAAATATGGTAGTCGTTATGGCGATAAGGATGGGCGAAACAAGCGTGATCTCCTCAAAGTGATTCATTACGCTATGCTTCTTCTTCACTTTGATGGTCATTATTCTCGCAAAGATAATGGTCTGACCGAATTCCGCTGAAAATGAAACTAAGAGAAAATACTATGAAACTTTCTGATAACACTCTGACCATTCTCAAGAACTTTGCTGGCATTAACAATTCAATTCTAGTCAAACAAGGTAATCGTCTTCGTACAATTTCTGTTGCTAAAAACATTCTTGCAGAAGCAGATATTACTGAAGAATTTCCTCGTGAGTTTGCCATTTATGATCTAAACCAGTTTCTAAATGGTCTAGGTCTTCATCAGGATCCTGATCTTGATTTTACTGAAGAGTCCTATATCACAATTCGTGAAGGTAAGCGTCGAGTTAAATATTTCTTTGCTGATCCAAATGTAATTATTTCTCCGCCAGAGAAAGAAATTCAACTCCCTTCACAAGATGTTTGCTTTCAACTCGATAGTGTAACTCTAGAAAAACTTCTCAAGGCAGCAGCAGTCTATCAACTTCCAGATCTCTCTGCAGTTGGTGAAGCAGGTGTAATTCGTCTGGTAGTTCGTGATAAGAAAAACGACACTTCCAATGAATATTCCATTGTTGTGGGTGAAACAGATAAGGAATTCACTTTTAACTTCAAGGTTGAAAACATCAAAATTATTCCTGGTGCCTATGATGTAGTCGTATCTCAAAAACTACTGTCTCAGTTTTCAAACAGTAAGTATAATCTTTGTTACTATATTGCTTTGGAACCCGATTCATCCTTTAATTAATGGAATTTCTTCTTTATCTTTCTCCCGAATCTTCTGAAATTTATAAAATGGTTTCTAGAAAGGTTCGGGTAGTTGAAAATACTCCGATTTGTAGGCAGCATGATATTTTTGGATATTATGATGCTGTAAAAAAGAATCTTTCAATATGCATCAGTAGAATCAAAACTTACGGAAATCTTGAAGAAAATGTAACAGAAACTTTTCTACATGAGTCTGTTCATATTGCACAAGATTGTAAAACCAAAGGTAACTATCTTGCACCATTTGGAATTTCACCATCAGTGATGGATCTAAATCAGAGGAGGCAAAATGACTTAAAAAGGACAATTGCTTTTGATTCCAGACTCAAATACATTGATATGGAGGCGTATTGGATGGAAGATAAACCTGATAAAGTTAAATACGTAGTTCAGAAGTATTGCTTTTAATTATGAATATCTTCGTCACTCATCCATTTCCTGCTGAATCTGCCATCTGTCTTCCAGACAAACACATTGTCAAAATGCCACTTGAGTGCTGCCAAATGCTTTCCATTGTAGCATCCAAGTGGTATCACAATTATGGAGCACTTCACAAAACAGATGGAGATGCTTATAAGACTGAAAAGGGTGCCTTTCGAAATCATCCCTGCACTCAATGGGCAGCACAAACAATCGATAATGCTTATTGGTTGATTAAGTGGGGAATGAATTTGTGTGATGAATACTCTGTGCGATATGGGAAGACTCATTCGTGCTATAATACTCTTGTGGAGGCATACTACTTGTTTCCTAAGGGTAAACTGAACAAAGTGACACCGTTTGCGAGAGCGATGCCAGATGAGTTTAAATTTGACACAAGCATTGACACTTTTACTGCTTACAAGATGTATATCGCATCCAAACCTTGGGTTGCATCTAATTATCTTCGTATGCCGCAACGTAAACCTGATTGGATTTAATTATGAACAGTGATTTTATTTGGGTTGAGAAATATCGTCCTAAGACAATTGAAGAGTGTATTCTTCCAGACAACATTAAGAAGACATTTCAGGACTTTCTAAATAAGGGTGAAATTCCAAATATGCTTCTTGCTGGTCCTCCTGGTATCGGTAAGACCACAGTAGCAAAAGCACTCTGTAATGAATTGGGAGTAGATTTTTATGTCATCAATGGATCCGACGAAGGTAGATTCCTCGATACTGTCCGAAACAATGCGAAAAACTTCGCTTCGACCGTATCGCTTTCGTCAACTGCTAAACACAAAGTCGTCATCATTGATGAAGCAGACAATACAGGAAACGACGTTCAACTCCTCCTACGGGCGTTTATTGAGGAATTTGCTGGCAACTGCCGATTCATCTTCACTTGCAATTACAAAAACAAAATCATTGAACCCCTCCACTCCCGCTGTGCAGTCGTTGAATTTGGGGTCAAAGGAAAAGAAAAAACCGCATTGGCAGGATCCTTCTTCAAGCGTCTACAAAACATCCTGGATGCGGAACGCATCGAATTCGATCCGAAAGTCCTTGCAGAACTGGTTACAAAACACTTCCCAGACTACAGGCGAGTCCTCAACGAATGCCAACGATACTCAGTTGGGGGCAAAATTGATTCTGGCATTCTTGCTGCTTTCTCAGACATCTCTGTAAATGAATTGGTAAAGCATCTTAAAGAAAGGAATTTTACTGAAGTTCGTAAGTGGGTTGTAGCAAATTTGGATAATGATACTAATCTTATTCTTCGTAAAATTTACGATTCTTGTTACACGCATCTTTCACCACAAACCATTCCTGCGGCAGTACTTGTGATTGCAAAGTATCAATATCAAAGTAGTTTTGTTGCCGACCAAGAGATTAATCTTCTGGCAGCACTTACTGAAATTATGTGTGAGTGTGAGTTTGTATGAATCCTTATAAAATCAACTATAAAGACATTAAAGAGATTCCAGTTAAGACTACACCGCAAAATGTGCAGGAAGCGAACGAAAATCTTTTTAGGGCAAAATGGAATTTACCACAGGCAGCAAAACACTGTGGTATGTCTCAAAAAGAAATGAAACTAACTTTTTGGGAATATTTGAAGTACAACAAACCTGATTATGAATCCTAATTTTCAAAAATTAACTAAAAAGCAGCAGGAAAGGTTAATTGACTATGCACGTATTGTGTATACTGATTTGAAATCCCAAAGTGAAAATTGGAAACTGTATAGGGATAACAGGCACTGTGTACGTGCAATTACGCATGGAAATTATGATAGGATACACACTCTATCAGTTCCTTCTGGGTTAATAAGTTTGGGAGCATGGGAAGCAAAGAAAAGGGATCGTAAATTTCTCCCAACAAAAGATCATTGTTATAGACCTCAGTTTATGATCCAAATGTTTATGGATAAACCAGAGGTATTTTTGGTTGATTTTAACATTTTCCTGGAATATATTATCATTGCTTCTACAACTATTTTAATTACTTCAGAAGAAAATGAAAAATTGAAAAATTTTACCAAAAATAAAAATGGTAAAATTACAATCAAAGTTCCCACTGATAAAATCTATCAAGAAGCAAACATTGAACTGTTTGAATTTGCAGGAGGATCTAAATGGTGGGAAAAGGATTTGAAACCTGCTAGTAATTATTTAATTACTCCAAAAGAATATCTTGAGTATGAAGAGGCATTTTTAGGATGAGTTTACTTTCTGAAAAAGATGCCATTTGGGCGGCAGATCAATTTATTGAATATTATTCCAAATTTAACCGTATTGATGATTACCTTCGATACGTTAAACAAAGTAGGATGGATAATTCTTCTGGAAAATTATTTGGACCTGAGGATGAAATTTTTTCAGACTTTCATATTCATCCAAATGATATGTCCTTTTCAATTCATGAAGTAGATACCAATCCAAAAACAACATCAAAATACAATCAAGATCTTTACTCAGAAATATTGCACGATACTGCTTCAAATCCCATTGAAGAAGCAATTCCGGGTAGAACTTTGAAATGGATCGTAACTGAAAATACTACCAATAAAATAGTTGGAGTTGTTCGTTTTGGATCTCCTACAATTAACTCAAAACCAAGAAACGATTATTTTGGTGAAGTTCTGTCACTTTCCAGAATCAATAGTGAGTTTGTGATGGGGTTTAATATTGTTCCTGTTCAACCATTTGGATATAATTATCTTGGTGGAAAACTCCTTGCTCTTTTGGCATCATCAAACGAACTGAAACGTCAATTTGATAGTAAGTATAAAATTAATCTCCAATACTTTGAAACAACTTCATTGTATGGCACGACAAAGGGAGTATCCATGTACGATGGACTCAAACCATATATTCGGCACATAGGAGATACTGAAAGCAATTTTCTTCCCTTGTTTCACGATAATTACTTTAAAGAAATGTTTTGGTGGTTTAATAATACTGCCAATGGAGGACAGAGACTTATTTCTGCAGACAAGTCTTCTAAAAAATTGAAAATTCAAACCAAAATGATTTCTATCATTAGGAACTCTCTTAAGGGTCATCCAAAATTAGATGAATTCAATTCATGTATTGAACATGCAAAAACTCTAACCGAAAAAAAGAGATATTATCTTTCTAAATTTGGATATGAACCAGATGAAGTTATTGAGTGGTGGAAGAAAAAAGCATCTAAGCGATATGAAAAACTTAAAAATGAGGGACGTTTAAGGATGGAACTCGAACTATGGAAACATGGTAATGATTTGGAGATCATTCGATGACTTGTGAATTAAAAGACTGGTTAAACTCAATCAACCAAACAAAAGAGAACTTAATCGATGAAGATCCTTCACTTGAGAAGGAATATCCTCCATATATTATTAATCGTTGTTTCTCTGGTCATGTTGATTGCATTCTTTTTGCAAATGAAATGAATCGATATCATTTCCTTCCCAAAAAAATGCAATATGACTTTTTTATAAATAGTCTGAGGAAAAAGAAGAGATTTTCTCCCTGGCTCCGACAAGATAAAATCAAAGACCTTGATTATGTCAAACGTTATTATGGATATAGTAATGAAAAGGCAAAACAAGCTTTGAGGATTCTTACTAAAGAACAACTAACATTTATTAAATCGAAATTTGAAACTGGAGGAACAAAATGAGTGTCGTTCAAGAACCTGAAGTGAAGTGGACGCCCGACCAAATGGTTGAGGTTATTCTTAATGAACCCGATGACTTTTTGAAAGTTCGTGAAACTTTGACTCGTATCGGAGTTGCTTCAAGAAAGGAAAAGAAAATCTATCAGTCTTGTCATATTCTTCACAAGCAAGGTAGATATTACCTCGTTCACTTTAAGGAACTGTTTGCTCTTGATGGCAAACACGCTAACCTAACTGTGAATGATGTTCAGCGTCGTAATCGTATTGCCCAACTTCTTGCAGATTGGGGACTGATTACAATTGTTGATGTAAAAAAAATTCAGGATATTGCTCCACTTAATCAAATCAAAGTCCTTGCATATAAAGATAAGGGCGATTGGATTCTAGAAACCAAATACAATATTGGTTCTAAAAAGAAAAGAGGTGAGGAAACCGAATGAAAATGGGCGGGTTTTACACCCGCCTTTTTTTATGGAAGTTGTATAATTATATGTGGATGCCGAAAAGGGTCCACACAATCAAAACTCGCTTTTAAAGGAGATGCTATAATGCCTAACCTTACAACTTCTAGGTTTACATCTGCGGATATTCCTACTTTGATGGAAAAAATCGCTCGCAATAGTATTGGAATGGACGAATATTTTGATCGTCTATTGAATCTTCATGAAACCACTTCTAACTATCCACCATATAATCTTGTTCAACTAAGTAATGTAGAATCACGATTAGAGATTGCACTTGCTGGATTCAAAAAGGAGGAAGTACATGTATACACAGAGTATGGAAAACTTTTTATCGAAGGACAAAAGGAGGACAGGGAGTCTGATACCCACTACGTCCATAAGGGATTGGCTCAACGATCTTTCAAGAGAGCATGGACACTATCTGATGACACGGAAGTCAGGGAGGTCTTATTTGAGGATGGACTGTTAACTATTAAACTTGGTAAGATTGTTCCAGATCACCATACAAGAAAGGATTATCTCTAAATAAAATAAAAAGTCAAAAATGAAGACTTATTCAGAGTTTATTAAAGTTATTCAAGAAAAAATTGGTGACTTTGGTGCTACACCAAAATATAAAAAACCAAAAGAAAATTGTTATGGAAGAAAACAATATTATGCAATGCTTGATAAAGAAGTTTGTGCTTTTAAGAGAAAAAGAGAAGAATAAATAACTCTGAATATCGTCGGCGTAGGGAGGTGACTGGCAAAAACCAGTTGACACCTCCCATTTTTCTTGGTATAATACCTGGAGAAATAATGTGAAAAATGTCTATTAAATTAGCACTACTCAAATCTGGTGAAACAATTATTTCTGATGCTAAGGAATTGTTTACCGGAGAAGATGAATTTCGTGGATATTTATTTACGAAACCTCATAAGGTAGAGGTTAGAAAAACAATGCTTTTGGTCGAAGAAACTGAAAATCCAAAAGGCGATTTAGAAGTGTCTTTGTCTCCTTGGATTATTTTAACCAGTGACGATCAAATTTTAGTTCCACCTGATTGGGTTGTTACTCTTGTGCAACCAATCAAAAACATTAAAGAAATGTATGAGGAGAAAGTAAATGCAGAAAACAGTCAAGTGTCTTTTACTGAAAGTTGATAACGTAATTATCACTGAAATAGATGAAGTTGGTTCTGAACTTGGTGAACCTGATTGTAAACTTACTAACCCATATAGGATAGATGTTGATGGTAATCTAACACCATGGCCTGATGTTACAGATCAACGAGAACTGATGATTCACTCTGATAGTATTTTGACTATTGTGGATCCTAAACCTGAAATTATTGAAAAGTATCTAGAACTAACTGCCTAATGAGATTTTATACTAACGTCCAAATGGTCGGGGATCACTTCTTGGTCCGTGGTTATGAAAATGGTAAACATTTTATGACCCGTGAGAAGTTTTACCCGACTCTTTTTGTCCCTTCTAATAAAAAAACAAAATATCAAACTCTAACTGGGGAGTATGTTGAGTCAGTTCAACCTGGACCTGTTAGAGATTGTCGAGAGTTTATTAAAAAATATGAGAGCGTAGACAATTTTAAGATTTATGGAAACACTGGATACATTTATCAGTATATTTCTGATATGTATCCGGAAGAAGAAATTAAGTTCGATATTAATAAAATTAAATTGACAACCCTTGACATTGAGGTTGCATCTGAGAATGGATTCCCCGATGTAGAATCTGCAGCGGAAGAAGTGCTTTTGATTACAATTCAGGATTATTCTTCAAAACAAATTCGCACCTGGGGTCTTGGTCCATTCCAAAATAAACAACAGAATGTTATCTATAAGTCTTTTTCAAGTGAAAGAGATTTGTTGATGGATTTTATTAATTGGTGGATGGTTGAAGATAATACTCCGGAAGTCGTGACTGGTTGGAATATTGAACTATATGATATTCCATATCTTGTTCGTCGCCTTGATCGTATTCTTGGTGAAAAACTGATGAAACGCATGTCTCCTTGGGGACTAGTTACGGAGAGTGAGATTTATATCTCTGGTCGTAAGCATATTTCTTATGATGTTGGTGGTATTACTCAACTTGACTACATCAATCTTTACAAGAAGTTTACTTATAAAGCACAGGAATCTTATCGTCTAGATTACATTGCTGAGGTTGAACTTGGACAGAAAAAACTTGATCACTCTGAATTCGATACTTTTAAGGATTTCTATACCAAAGGTTGGCAAAAGTTTGTAGAGTATAACATCGTTGACGTAGAACTTGTTGACCGCTTGGAAGATAAGATGAAACTGATTGAACTTGCAATTACAATGGCATATGATGCTAAAGCAAATTATGCTGATGTATTTTCTCAAGTTCGTATGTGGGACACTATTATATACAATTATCTTAAGAAAAGGAATATTGTTATTCCACCAAAAGAAAAGTCTGATAAAGACTCTAAGTATGCTGGTGCTTATGTAAAAGAACCAATTCCAGGTAAGTATGATTGGGTTGTGAGTTTTGACTTGAACTCACTTTATCCTCACCTAATTATGCAATACAACATTTCACCAGAAACTCTTCTGGATGAGCGACATCCAACTGTAACTGTTGATAAGATTCTGAATCAACAAATTACGTTTGAGTTGTACAAGGACAAAGCAGTTTGTGCGAACGGTGCAATGTTTCGCAAAGATGTTCGTGGGTTTCTTCCTGAACTGATGGAAAAGATCTACAAAGATCGTACAATTTATAAAAAGAAAATGCTTGCGGCAAAACAGGAGTATGAAAAGAAAAAGACGAAAGAGTTGGAAAAGGAGATTGCTAGGTGTAACAACATCCAAATGGCGAGGAAAATTCAACTTAATTCTGCTTATGGTGCTATCGGCAATCAGTATTTCCGTTATTACAAACTAGCAAACGCTGAGGCAATCACCTTGTCTGGTCAGGTTTCTATCCGTTGGATTGAAAACAAGATGAATGCTTATTTGAACAAAATTCTTAAAACAAGTGAGGTTGATTATGTCATTGCTTCTGATACTGATTCTATCTATCTCAATATGGGTCCTTTGGTCGAAAGTATATACAAAGGAAGAGAAAAAACTACTGAAAGCGTTGTCAACTTCCTTGATAAGGTCTGTAAGGTGGAACTTGAAAAATATATTGAAAGTTGCTACCAAGAATTGGCGGACTATGTAAATGCTTATGAGCAGAAAATGCAGATGAAACGTGAAAATATCGCAGAACGTGGAATCTGGACTGCCAAAAAGCGTTACATTCTGAATGTTTGGGATAGTGAAGGTGTTCGTTATGAGGAACCTAAACTAAAGATGATGGGCATTGAGGCAGTGAAATCTTCTACTCCAGCTCCTTGTCGTAAAATGATTAAGGATGGATTGAAATTGATGATGAGTGGTACTGAAGATGATGTAATTAAATTCATTGATGAGTGCCGTTCTGATTTTAAAAAACTTCCTCCAGAGCAGATTGCCTTTCCAAGAACTGCTTCTGATGTGAAAAAATACTATTCTTCTTCAAGTATTTACGCACATAAAACTCCTATTCACATTCGTGGAGCTCTTTTATTCAATCACTATATTAAGGAGAAAAAATTGACCAATAAATATTCTCTTATTAATAATGGGGAGAAGGTTAAATATATTTTTCTCAAAAAACCAAATATAATTCAAGAAAATGTAATTTCATTTATCCAAGATTTTCCTAAAGAACTTGGTCTTGACAAATACATTGACTATGAATTACAATTTGAAAAAAGTTTTATTGACCCACTTAAATCTATTCTTGATGCAATTGGTTGGTCTGTAGAAAAAACTGTTAGTTTAGAATCATTTTTTGCCTAATGGAATTACCAATTAACGAAAAGGAACTGAATACTATTATTAATGCCATGCGTCTTGGTGGAGACACTGCACTCTATCAAAAACTGTGGAGTTTTAAAATCAATTATATGGATAATCAAAAGAAAGAGGAGAACAAGTGATGGATTTTCTTAAAGATATTGTAAAGGAAATTGGCGGTGAGTATACACAACTTGCTTCTGATATTGATGAAACTGAAAAGTATGTTGACACTGGTTCTTACATCTTTAATGCACTGGTTTCAGGTAGTATTTTTGGTGGTGTGTCTGGGAATAAGATTACTGCTATTGCTGGAGAGTCTTCTACTGGAAAGACTTTCTTCTCTATCGCTGTGGTTAAGAATTTTCTTGATACTAATCCCGATGCTTACTGTCTCTACTTTGATACTGAGGCTGCTATCACTAAGTCTCTTTTAGAATCCCGTGGCATTGATACGTCACGTCTTGTAGTTGTAAATGTTGTTACAGTAGAAGAATTTCGTAGCAAGGCACTTAAGGCAGTTGATATTTACCTAAAGAAACCTTTAGAAGATCGTAAACCTTGCATGTTTGTGCTAGACTCTTTGGGTATGCTTTCAACAGATAAGGAAATTACCGATGCACTCAATGACAAACAAGTTCGTGACATGACAAAATCACAACTTATTAAGGGTGCGTTCCGTATGCTTACTTTGAAATTGGGGCAAGCAAATATTCCAATGATTGTTACCAATCATACTTACGACGTTATTGGTTCTTATGTTCCTACTAAGGAGATGGGTGGTGGTAGTGGTCTTAAGTATGCCGCTTCTACTATCATATATCTCAGTAAAAAGAAAGAAAAGGATGGAACGGAAGTCGTTGGAAATATTATCAAGGCAAAGACTGCTAAGTCGCGTCTGAGTAGAGAAAATAAAGATGTGGAAGTTCGTCTATTTTATGATGAGCGTGGACTTGATCGGTATTATGGTCTACTAGAACTTGGTGAAATTGGTGGTCTTTGGAAGAATGTTGCCGGTCGTTATGAAATGGATGGTAAAAAAATCTACGCCAAACAAATTCTGGCAAATCCCGAAGAATACTTTACTGAAGAAGTAATGCAAAAACTTGATTCTATTGCTAAAGAAGAATTCAGTTATGGATGAACTAAATGATTTTATTCACATCTATGAAAATGCTCTCGAATCTGATATTTGTGACTTTTTGATTTCTCTATTTGAGCAAGTAACTGATAAACATGAACGTTACGATAATAATGGTAAACCAAATTTTACTCAGTTTAACCTCACTCAACATAGAGAACTATCCCCTGAAGTAAGTCAAATTCACAATCACATCATTAAAAAAATACTCGAATATAAAAATAAGTATTATGAATTTATTGACGATCGAGTATTTCCTAAAGAACATGCATTTGAACAATTTAGGATTAAAAGGTATAATCCTGGAGGTGAAGATTGGTTCAATACACATGTCGATGTAGTTGATCATGAAACTTCTAGGAGGTTTTTATCTTTTATGTGGTATTTAAATGATGTTAAAGAAGGTGGAAACACGGTCTTTAAAGATTTAACTATTTCTCCTAAAAAAGGAACACTGATTATGTTTCCCCCACTTTGGATGTATCCTCATCGTGGGGATCCTCCTATCAGTGAACCAAAGTATATTATGAGTGCCTATTTGCATTATAAGTAATGGAAAGACTTGAACTAACAATTTTACGCAATTTAGTTTTCAATGAAAATTATTCAAGGAAAGTTATACCTTTCATACAACCAGATTATTTTGAGCAACGCACGGAGAAAATCGTATTTGAAGAAATTGTTAAGTTCATTGTTAAGTATGGTTCGTCAATAACAACTGAAGCACTTAATATTGAGGTAGAAAACAGAACTGATATTAATGAAAGTGAAATCAAAGAAGTTCGTGATTTAGTTTCTAAGTTTAATGATTCTGCTGTAGAGTCTCAATGGTTACTTGATACTACTGAAAAATGGTGTCGTGACAGGGCAATTTATCTTGCCTTAATGGAATCCATTCATATTGCTGATGGTAAGAATGAAAAGAAGAATAGAGATGCAATCCCTAGTATTCTTTCTGATGCTCTAGCAGTATCATTTGATAACAATATCGGACACGATTATCTTCAAAATTATGAAGAGCGATATGAGTTTTATCATCGTAAGGAAGATAAAATCGAATTTGATTTGGAATATTTCAACAAAATCACAAAAGGTGGTATTCCTAATAAGACTCTCAATATTGCTCTTGCTGGTACGGGTGTTGGAAAATCGCTATTCATGTGTCATGTGGCTAGTTCCGTCCTGTTACAGGGTAGGAATGTTCTCTACATCACTCTTGAGATGGCAGAGGAACGAATTGCTGAAAGGATTGATGCCAATCTGCTTAACGTCCCGATTCAACAATTGGTAGAACTTCCTCGCCAAATGTTTGAAAATAAAGTAACCAATCTAGCAAAGAAAACACAAGGAACTCTTATAATTAAAGAATATCCAACTGCTTCTGCTCATAGTGGACATTTTAAAGCACTTCTTAATGAACTTTCACTTAAGAAGTCATTTAGACCTGATATTATCTTCATTGATTACCTTAATATTTGTGCTTCCTCTAGGTATAAGTCGAACTTCTCTGTCAATTCTTATAGTTATATTAAAGCAATTGCAGAAGAACTTCGGGGACTCGCCGTCGAGTTTAATGTCCCGATTGTCTCCGCTACTCAAACCACCCGCAGTGGTTATGGTAATTCTGATGTTGAACTTACTGATACTAGCGAGTCCTTTGGTCTCCCTGCTACTGCTGATTTTATGTTTGCCCTTATTAGCACAGAAGAGTTGGAACAACTTGGGCAGATTATGGTAAAACAATTGAAGAACCGTTATAATGACCCAACAGTCTATAAACGTTTTATTGTTGGTATTGACCGTGCCAAAATGAGACTTTATGACTGTGAGCAGACTGCCCAAAAAGACATACTTGACAGTGGGCAGGATGATGAGTATAATGATTACGAAGACAAAAAACCCAAAAAGTCGTTTGAAGGATTTAAATTTTAATGGAAACTGCAAAACACGTTGATTTTGATAAGTACGCTGAATTTGTTGACGCTGTAACTTCTGATGCGTCAAAAGATTTTCTTGCTCTTTCTGATCGTCTGGTTCAACTTGATGAGAAAGGTGCAAATATTGAGCGTCTTCTAACTGCCGCTGTTGGTATTAATGCTGAGGGTGGTGAGTTTATGGAAATCGTGAAGAAAATGGTTTTTCAAGGTAAACCATACAACGAAGATAATCGTGAGCACTTGATTATCGAACTTGGTGATATTATGTGGTATGTTGCTCAAGCATGTATGGCACTTGAAGTTTCAATTGATGATGTAGTTGCTCGTAATGTACAAAAACTTCTGAAGCGTTATCCTGAAGGTGCTTTTGATGTTTATTTCTCTGAAAACCGTGCTGCTGACGACCGATGACTAAAGAAAAAAAAGTAACGATTAAAATGGATGCACGTTGTGCTGCTGCAGTCCGTCAAGTTCTATTTGAAGCACAGCGAGGATACACATATAATGAAATGAGTGTTCCTCCTCGTATTACTGATATTCGTACAGTTATTAAAGATATTGACGATAGTATTGGTGCTGTTCTTGGAGCATAATAAATACTTGAAAAAATGTCTTTGATTGGAAAAAGAAGAGGAAGACCAACTACAAAAATTTATTTTGAGTCCATTCTCAAAAGATTTGTAATCTTCCTTAAGCGGGAACTTCAACTCACTTATGATATTCCAGTTGTTTTGATTGATGATACTGACTTTGCTAAAAGAATAGCAGCGTTCGGTGAAATTTCTGATAGGAATGTTATTCAACTCAGTATCATCAATCGCCATCCAATGGATATATTCAGAACACTCGCACATGAGTTTGTTCATTATAAACAGCATGTTGAAAAAGGTTCCAGAGGAAGTAATAAACCTGGAAGCATTACTGAAAATCAGGCAAATGCAAAAGCAGGCGAAATTATGAGAAAATATGGATCCTTACATCCAGAATTATTTGACTTAATGCCAATTAGGTGATATAATTCTTTTCTTGGGGAATTAGTTAAACGGTATAACGGGTGCTTTGCAAGCACTTATTAGGAGTTCGATTCTCCTATTCTCCATTTATTAGGAAAATAAATATATACAAGAATAATTCTTGTAAAGACTGTTCGTAACAGTATAAGTAAGTAATGAAAAGATTCAATCAATTTCTCAAAGAAGCAACCTCAGCTTCAGTCCAAGCAAAGCGACTTGGACTTGTTGGCGATGGGCACGGAGGGTGGTATAATAGGGCCACTGGCGAATTTGAGGCTAAAACCGTGGGTGGTCAACTCAAGTATTTCAACAAGAATCAGGTGATTGGGGGGAAAGACCCTAAACAAGGGGAGTTTGAGAAGAACATTCCTTTGGGTTCTTCTGCCCCAGTTCAAGCACCACCTCAAGAGCAGGTTCCAATGAATCAGCAGGAACTTCCCCAAGAACCTGCTCCAGAGGAAGTTCCATTAGTAACTCCACCACCAGTTCCTAAAACTAAAGGAACTCTGACAATTGCATTTGGAAGGTTTAATCCTCCAACTATTGGACATCAGCAATTGATGGATACTGCTGCTATGGCAGCAGAGGAAGATGGTGGAGACTACATTATTGTTCCTTCACGCACTCAAGATAAAAAGAAAAATCCTCTAGACCCTGATACTAAAATATCATTCATGAGGAGGATGTTTCCCGAACACAGTGAAAGAATTGTTAATGACGTAAATTACAATACTATTTTTGATGTTCTGAAAAAAGCACATAATGATGGATACACTAATGTGAGAATTGTCGGTGGTGCAGATAGGGTAAAAGAGTTTGAAAAACTTTCTAATAATTATAATGGACAATTGTATCAATTTGATGTGATTGAGGTTTTATCTGCAGGTGATAGAGATCCTGATAGCAACAAAGGTGTAGAGGGTGTGTCTGCATCTCGACTTAGACTTGCTGCGGCAGAAGGAGATTTTGTAACCTTTAGATCTGGACTACCTTCTGATGTAAAAAATAAAGAAGCACTTGAACTTTTTGATTTTGTTCGTTGGGGGATGGGTATTCAAGAAATACAACAAGAGGGATATAACACTTGGGAAATTGCTCCTAAATTTGATCAACAATCTTTAAGAGAAAATTATATTGATGAAAATATTTTTAGGATTGGAACTTTTGTCGAAAACTTGAATACTGGATTAAATGGAAAGATTATCCGCAGAGGAACAAATTATTTAATTTGTGTCACTGAAAATGGTATGATGTTTAAATCCTGGATCAAGGATGTTAAAGAATCTTATTCTGAAAAAATGATGTCAAGAATGATGCGACTTCCTGGAAAACCAAATACTTTAACAGGAACACTTGGTTATTTTAAATACGCATCTAAAATGACACCAGGTGCAATTGGAGTTGGTGCTGAGAATTTGCAAACAGGTGGAAAACCTTATGGTGTTAATTTCATAAATAAACATAGGAAAAAAGTAAAGCGTTAAATTCTTCTCATGAAAAAGCATATTGCTGAGGATCTTCCTGCAAGAAAGCACCCACAGGCACAATTATCTACTCAAAATAAAAAACCACAAGGTAAAGATTCTGGTAGGGATGACGACAAGGGTGGTGAAAAAACTCCAGAAGAAAGAGTAAGACAAGCAGTTTACGATATTCGCTATCGTGCAAGAAGAGAAAATCTTCCTCTTCGTTCTGCATATTCTCAATATATGCAGAATAGTTCAATGGCAGAATCTGAAAAGGCAGAAGTAAGATCAAAACTATTTGGTAAAGGTGGAATGCAAGCAGAAGATTTTTCTATGGATATGAAAAATTCTGCTTCAAACGCAATGGCGAAGGCACTTTATAAAGTGTTTGTTGATAATCAACCAGAAGTTGTTGCTGAAGATAAGTTAAAAGAAGAATTAGAAAAGAGAAGTAGTGCATCTGGAGAAAGAAAATATAAAGTTAGAGTAACTGATAAGGAAAGTGGAGTTACTTATACCAGATACGCAACCCGTGAAAAAATCAGTAAACTTAGATCAAAAGGACTTGAGGTTGAAATGACCGAATATGGTACTCCATATGAGGGTGAAAGAACCAAAGGTGAAAAGACTGCACAAGTTTTAGGCAAGAGAGCGAAAAAAGATTATGATGGTGATGGTAAAGTAGAAAGTGGTGCCAAGGAATATCGTGGTGCAGTTCACAATGCAATTCAGCGTAGAAAGGGTGGTGTAGCTGATGGCAAAGATACTTCTAATGTAAAAGAAGAATTTATTGGTGAAGTATCAAGAATGGCAAATTTGCCACAAACTGATGCACCACAGTCTGTAAATCCTGATGCTAACAATACTCCAATTGATGTTCTTCCTGCAAATAGAAAAAATAAAGTAATTGTAAATCCATCAAATACAATTCTTGCACACACAGAACCATCAGGTGAAACTATTTGCGAAACTGGTTATTCTAAGTTTCTTGCGATTCTTCATGAAAAAAAGATGACTAAGAGTGAAAAATCCAAAGAAAAAAAATTAAAGAAAAAGTATGATCCTTCCGAAATGAAGGCAAGTATGAAGAAACAATATGGTGCAGAAAAGGGTGAAAAGGTTTATTTTGCCACAATCCGTAAGCAAGCAATGAAAGAGGAATCTGCATGTGAAACTGGTGACAAAATGAATCTTAAAAAAGATGAAAAGATGGATCCTCGTTCAATTCCAACTACAATGAGTCTGGCAAAAATGGGTGCCAGATACAGAGGAATGAAAAATCCTATTTTAATGATATCTCCAGATAAATAAAACAGGATACTTTTTACGGAGGCCATTATGTCTATCGCAGCATTAATTGCTTGGGCAAAGGCAAACGAAGCTCTTATTGCAACAATCTTGTTTGCACTTTCTGAAGTTTTAGGTGCCAATCCAAAATTTAAATCCAACGGTCTTGTATCATTTGTTCTTCTTCAACTTCAAGGAAAACTGAAAGAAAAGGGTGCAAAGGATTTAACTCCCTGAGATTTAAATTAAAATAGTGTATAAAGGAGACCAAACTAAGGTCTCCTTTTTTTATAAATATCAGTATAATAAGAATTAAGGGTAAGAAACATGGCTCTTTGGGGCATTTCAACAATCTCTGAAACTGCGGCAAATAATTACGCTATTCCAAAATTCTTAAAGGAGACTGATAGAAATAGAACTCCTTGGAATTGTTTTGCTGATGTCCGTGGTTGGGTTCAGAGAAGATACAAAACTAAAGTAAATTCCGGAATTTCTACAAGATATTATGATGAAGTTTTAGTTCCAGTTGTTGGTCTTAACAGCACCAATCTTGGTGGTACAACCGGAATCGGAACAGCAGGTCCAGTTGCAGTATTTTTTGAAGATCCTAACCAAGCATCTCCAATTTCTGTTGGTGGTGGTGGAACGACTGGAATTACTACAGGAACAACTGGATATGTTCATGTAGTATTTAATGAACTTGTTTTTGCAGGAGCAGGTGCAACTGTATTAATCCGCACTTTTGATGCAAACAATAATAATGAATCTACATCAATTGTTGGAACAGCAGTATCTAATCCAAGCACTCAGTATGCTTGGGTAGGTGACGCCGCAACTCATGGATCTCCAAACGTCTATGAGAATTATAATGGACAAATCACTAATCGCGTAGCATTTGCTTTTACAGCACCAAGCACAGTTTTAACTGCAAATGTACCTTTCCTAACCACCGCAACTACAACTGGTCAAACTGTTGCTATTGGTGGAACAGTAATTTGGGTTGACTCTGTTACTAATGTTTCAGTTGGCAGTTCACTTACAATTACTGGAAAACTTGCAAACGTTCCTGTTGTTTCTGTTGGTAATACTTTTGTAACAATCGGTGCTGCAAATACAATTAGTTCAACAATCACAGCAGGTCTTGCCGCTACATTTAGCACTCGTACAAACGCCACTGTCCTTAAAATTGATTTACAAAGAGGATTTGTCGGAGTAATTACTGATGGATCTAACGGTGTTGGCGTAATTAGTTCATTCACCTCTCAATTCGGAGATGTTCTAATTCGCAATGTTGGTGGTGCTGGAACCACAGGATCTGTTGGACTTGGAACTACTACATTAACAGTAACTGCATGATATGAAATTTGATGAGTTGAACGAAGATAATTACTTATTATTTGCCATAAAATTCTATGATAACCCTCAAGCCTTAACTAAGGAGGATTTTGAGGATGATTTGAAAAGAATTAAATACATTAAAAGACTTTTGAAAAGATATAAAAACACTGGCGAATTGAAAGTTCATTTAATTCTAAATCATTTAACTGTTCTTTTTAATGTATTCAATGATGCTGCAGTTCCATTACTATTTTATAACTTAGAAAAAGATCTTTGGCCATATATAAAAAGTTTTCTTTTATTTTTGAATAGATTTCCCGAATATCCTAAGACTGAAATTCATAATATACAAGAAGATAAAAAATGTTTGTCTAACTTGCAATCAATTTAATGGATAGAATAGATAAAATAATCTGTATTATTAGAAACTTGAAAGAAGAGAATGGGATGGTAACAAGTGGGATAACTAATGCTTCAAATAAATCTGGACTAGGATTTGATCCAAAAACCGAAAGTCCTCCAGTTTTTAAAAAGTATGCATATTTGGGAAGAGGATCTAGATCAAGATGGATGCAAAGAAGAAATAGTCCAAAAACAAACTAAAATAAATATTGATATGATAATTGACTAATTTCTTTATGGGTGGGTAAATATCGATCTTAAGAAAAAAATGTTTAATCCAAATATATCCACCGATACAAAAATCGCTGTTCTTGAAGAGAGACTTTCATCTTACGAACTTATGATGAAAAAAATTGACGAAGCAATCCAGATAATGGGTAGAACTAGTCAAAATATCAGTAAGATGCTTGCAGTTCATGAAGAAAGAATAGAGCAGTGTAATAAATCAGATGAATCAATTAGTAGAATGATTGATGATTTAAGAAGTGAAAATAGTAAACAACATGAGGAAGTTGCCTCAAGAATTGAAAAAATAGAAATTAAATTAGAGGACTTTGTAAAGTTCCGTTGGATTTTAGTTGGAATTGTCGCAGTTGCTACATTTGCAGTGTCGCAGTCCCACCTAGTCGTCGATTTCTTGACACCAGACGCCCAACCTGTTAAAGTGGAAGCACATAAGTAATATTCCATTGTAATGGATCTGATTGACTCCAAGTATATTGGTCTTCTTTCTTCACGTCTGCAAAAATTTAAGAAAGTTAAAACCAATCTTTATAATTTTCGATGCCCCCTATGTGGGGATTCACAGCGGAATAAAAACAAAGCAAGAGGTTATTTTTATTCTGTAAAGAACAATACTAACTTTAAATGTCACAACTGCGGTGCTAGTCTATCCCTTAATAATTTCCTAAAAGAAATAGACACTACACTTCATAAGCAATATACTTTAGAGAAATTTAAAGAGGGATTTACTGGTAAAGGATTTGTTGTTGAAGAACCCAAATTTGAGTTTACTAAACCGGTATTTAAATCTCAAATAAGTCTTCCCAAAGCAATAGAAAATCCTATTGCAAAAAAATATCTTGAGTCTAGAAAACTAGATCCTGAAAAGTTTTATTATGCAGAAAAATTTAAGCAGTGGACTAATGAACAAAAACTAACATTTGATAATATTGTCAGGGATGAAAGTAGGATTGTTATACCATTGTTTGGATTTGATAAAGAATTGCTAGGATTTCAGGGTAGAGCACTGGATTCTAGTTCTGTTAAATATATTACTGTGATGCTTTTTGATGACGTACCAAAAATTTATGGTCTCGATTTAATTGATCAATCCAAACCAATTTACATTGTTGAAGGACCCTTTGATTCAAATTTTGTTAAAAATTCTATCGCTATGTGTGGTTCTGATGTTGATGTTAAAAATTTTGGATGGAATGATTACATATATGTTTTCGATAACGAACCACGAAATAAAGAAATTGTAAATAGGTTATCAAAAATTATTGATAATGGGAACAAGGTGATCATATGGCCAAAATCGATCGAACAAAAGGACATTAATGACATGGTTCTTGCTGGACATAATGTTATGGATGTGTTAAAATCAAATACCTACTCTGGTTTAGAAGCAAAAGTAAAGTTTACCGAATGGAAGAAAGTATGAGTAACGAAACAAAAGTAATAAAAAGAAATGGATCTGTTGAGGGTCTAGAACTTAATAAACTTCATATTATGGTTGAAGAAGCTTGCAAAGATCTTGCGGGAGTTTCTGCTTCTCAAGTTGAAATGCAATCTGGTATTCAGTTTTATGACGGAATCACTACCGCTGAAATTCAAGAAATTTTAATTCGTTCAGCAAGTGATCTTATTAGTCTTGATCACCCAAATTATCAGTTTGTTGCTGCTCGTTTACTTCTCTTTTCTCTACGCAAGCAGTTGTTTGGACGTATGCATGAATGTCCATCAGTCCTTCAACATACCCAACGGTGTGTAGAAATGGGAGTTTATGATGCTGAAATTTTAAGTCTTTATTCAACTGAAGAGTTTGAAAAACTTCAGTCATTTATTGATCATGATAGGGATTACTTATTCACTTATGCTGGTCTTAGGCAAGTAGTCGATAAGTATCTGGTACAAGATCGCAGTACTAATCAAGTATACGAAACACCTCAGTTTATGTACCTTTTGATTGCTGCAACTATTTTTTCCAAGTATCCAAAAGAGACACGTTTAGATTACGTTAAGAGGTATTATGACGCAATCTCAAAACACAAAATCAACATTCCCACACCTATCATGGCAGGGGTGCGAACTCCACTTCGACAATATGCGAGCTGTGTTCTTGTTGATGTTGATGACACCCTCGATAGTATCTTTAGTAGCGATATGGCTATTGGTCGGTATGTTGCACAACGTGCAGGAATCGGCATCAACGCAGGTCGAATCCGTGGCATCAACAGCAAAATCCGTGGCGGAGAAGTTCAGCACACAGGTGTTGTCCCTTTCCTCAAGAAGTTTGAATCAACTGTCCGCTGCTGCACTCAAAATGGCATCCGTGGTGGATCAGCAACTGTCCACTTCCCAATCTGGCACCAGGAAATCGAAGACATCCTAGTACTAAAAAATAATAAAGGAACAGAAGATAATCGTGTTCGTAAGTTAGACTACAGTATCCAAATTAGCAAATTGTTCTATGAACGATTCATCCGTAATGAAGAGATTTCTCTCTTCTCTCCTCACGCAGTTCCTGGTCTGTATGATGCTTTTGGTACTGATGGATTTGACGATTTATATGTATCTTATGAACGAGATGAGTCTATTCCAAGAAAAACTATCAGTGCTCAAGAACTCTTTCTGGACCTCCTAAAAGAACGTGCTGAAACTGGTCGTGTTTATATTATGAACATTGACCACTGCAATTCACACTCATCCTTTATGGATAAGGTTGAAATGAGCAATCTCTGCCAAGAAATTACTCTACCAACAAAACCAATTCAGCATATTGATGATACTAATGGTGAAATTGCCCTCTGCATCCTTTCTGCCGTTAATGTCGGAAAGCTTAAGCACTTTGATGATCTAGAGGAACTCTGTGACCTTTCAGTTCGTTCTCTTGATGAACTGATTGATTTTCAGGGATACCCTGTTAAAGCGGCAGAAATCGCCACAAAAGCACGTCGTTCCCTTGGAGTTGGTTATATTGGTCTTGCACACTATCTTGCTAAAAATGGTGTAAAATATGAAGATCAAAAGGCGTGGGAATTGACTCATGATTTAACAGAGGCATTTCAATACTATCTAATTAAATCAACTGTCGAACTTGCTAAGGAAAAGGGTGCTTGTGAATACTCAAATCGAACCAAATATGGACATGGTATTCTACCTATCGACACTTACAAAAAAGACGTTGACGAAATCGTACCTAATAACCTAAAATATGATTGGGAGAGTCTTAGAGAGCAAGTTAAGCAGTACGGTGTTAGGAACTCAACACTGTCCGCACAAATGCCATCGGAGAGCAGTTCCGTTGTGTCAAATGCAACCAATGGAATCGAACCTCCTCGCGGATACTTGTCCATTAAGAAATCGAAGAAAGGACCACTTAAGCAAATTGTTCCACAGTATCAAACCCTTAAGAACAATTATACGCTTCTTTGGGATATGCCTAGCAATCGTGGTTACATCAGTATTGTTGCTGTTATGCAAAAATTCTTCGATCAGGCGATTTCTGGAAACTGGTCCTATAATCCAGAAAATTATGCTGATAATGAAGTTCCTACTTCAGTAATGGCACAAGACCTCTTGACTACATATAAGTATGGTTGGAAAACCAGTTATTACCAAAACACATATGATGCAAAGACTGATGAAGTGGAAGATTCCAAACCATCTCTCACTGATTTAGTCAATGATATTTTAAACACGGAGGAAGAAGATTGTGAGTCTTGTAAGATTTAAAACTAAACTAGAGGAGAAATCAATGGTCGAATCAATGACCGTTTTTAACTCTGAAGAAGTAGACACCAAGAAACAACCAATGTTTTTTGGTCAACCATTGGGAATACAGAGATACGATTCTTACAAGTATCCAATTTTCGATAAACTTACAACTCAACAACTAGGATATTTTTGGAGACCTGAAGAGGTCTCTTTACAAAAAGATAGAGCAGACTATCAAACGCTTCGCCCAGAGCAGAAGCACATTTTTACGAGTAATCTTAAGTATCAAGTAATGCTTGATTCAGTTCAGGGTCGTGGTCCTGGTATGGCATTTGCACCATATTGTTCCCTTCCCGAACTGGAAGCATGTATGAAAGTATGGGAGTTTATGGAGATGATCCACTCCCGTTCATACACTTACATTATCAAAAATGTTTATTCAGATCCATCTGAAATTTTTGATACAATCCTAAAAGATGATCGCATTCTTGAACGTGCTGTGAGTGTTACTCAAGCATATAATGACTTCATCAATAGTGCCCATCATTATGGAACTTCTGAAGTTTGGAAATATGCCCAAGAACAAGTTCCACATGCACTAGGAGAAAGGTATGAACTCAAACGCAAACTGTTCAGAGCAGTTGCAAACGTTAATATTCTTGAAGGTATTCGCTTTTATGTCAGTTTTGCTTGCAGTTTTGCTTTTGGCGAACTCAAGCTTATGGAAGGAAGTGCAAAAATCATCTCTCTAATTGCTAGAGATGAGAATCAGCACCTAGTCATCACTCAGAACATTCTAAACAAGTGGAAAGAAGGTGATGACCCTGAAATGAAGAAAATCTCTCAAGAAGAAGAACAGTGGGTTTATAGGACCTTTGAGGAAGCAGTTAATCAAGAAAAACTTTGGGCAGAATACCTGTTCAAGGATGGTTCTATGATTGGACTGAATGATAAACTTCTACAGCAATATGTTGAGTGGATTGCAAATCGTCGTATGAAGGCAATTGGTCTTAAACCAATTTATGACATTCCAGCGAAGAATAATCCACTTCCATGGACAGAACATTGGATTTCCTCTAAAGGTCTTCAAGTTGCTCCACAGGAAACCGAAGTAGAATCCTACATAGTAGGTGGGATTAAACAAGATGTTACCAAGGATACTTTCTCAGGATTCCAACTATGATGAATGGTGTGAACAGGACATCCTGAACGCTTATAAAGAAGCGGCAGCATATGATGATTTTCTTTTTGGAGATTATGATTATGAATCTGAGTGGTTAGGTAAAAAGAATGATGATGCGAATTGAGGGTCGAAAGACCCTCTTTTTTTATAAATAATTTTATAAAAAAAATAAAAAGAAAAAATGTCTAGACTTACTGGATCTGATGCTTTGGGATTAATCGAGGCATATTCTGCAATTTATTCTTCAGAAGAAGAAGAAGTTATTGAACTTACTGAAGAAGAAATTCAAGAAGATTTTGAAAACTGGGTAAATTCACTTGTAGAAGAAGGTTATGACCTCAGTGAATATACTTGGGAAGATATGTATGAGGAATACCTGAACGAAATGGGTCAGAGACCAACAACAGGGCAAGCAAAAGCACCAATTTCGAATGCTCCATACCAATCCAGATTTGCTCGCCCAATGAATGCAGGAACTCCACAACAAACTGGAAGAGGAACTGCAGTATCTAGACCCCAGATCGGGGGTCTTCCTGCAAATTATAGAGGACAAGAACTTCAGCAAGCAGCAAGAGCAAGAGCATCTCAAGTAGGTACTCCTAGACAAGGTTCTGCAGGCAGTGGTGCTGCCCCTTCTGCTGCTGCAAGAAGACCTGTTCCTGCTCCAACAAGACCTGTTCCATCCGCAACAGCAAGACCAGGATCTGTAATGTCCAGACCTGCTCCTACTACTACAGCAAGAACTACAGCACCAGCATCTGCACGACCAGCATCTGCAGCACCAGCACAAACATCAACTCAATCACCTGTTCTGGGTTATCAATTAGCACAGAGAGGAACAAATATTGGTAGTAATATTCTTCAACAGCAAAGACCTTCTCTCGCTCAACAGGCAGCAGAACTTCGTGCAATGAGACAAGCATCTCAGCAAAGACAAGGATTGACTCAGAGTTTCGATCCATTTGATGTTGTCATGGGTCATCTAATTGATGAAGGTTATGCTGAAAATGAAGAAGCAGCGGCAGTTATTATGGCAAATATGAGTGAAGAGTGGAGAGAGGAAATTCTCGAAGGATTCATGAATCAGGAAAACTGATTTAATTTTCAAAAATTTATTAAGTTTATTGAGGGTCTAAACAACCCTCCTTTTTTATAAATAACTAAAAAGTAAGAAAGAAGATGAAGTCTTTTAGTCAATTTTTGCAGGAATCATATTTAAGTGAGGAAGAGGCAGAACAACTCAGATTGTTAAAGAGAGATAATAAAACAGCATATAATCTTAGAAAAAATGTTGGAAATAGAGGTATTGCAGCAGATCCTACTCCAACACCAGCATCTAGAAGATTTTCTGCTGCTGCTCCAGAAGCACCAAAAGAATCTCCTGGTCAACAAGTAATTAGACAAACTCCAAAACCACCGACTACAAAAGCACTTATTCCAGGTAAAGAAGGTGGTCCTTTAGCAGGTCGTGAAACTAATCCACAGGCACCTCCAGAATCTATGATGAAAGGAGCATATGATGCTGCAAATAAACCTACAACGACTGCCAAACCTTCTTCTGCTAAAACTTCTGCAACTCCTAAACCTAGAACTACAGCATATCGTAATGCGGGTTTGGGTCGTGAAACTGTAAAGATACCTACTTCACCAGCATCAACTAGTAGTAGTGCTAGAAGAGAATTTACTCCAGAACGTGAAGCAGAAATTCGCCGTGAAAGAGCGGCAGCAAAAAAAGCAAGAGAAGCAGCATATGATGCCAAACAGTCTCCAGGCAAACTAGCAACAAGATCATCATCTTCTTTATCTACTCAAGCAAAACCATCTTCTTCTGCAATTGTACCTGCAGGAAAACAACCTTCCGGTCCAAAGGTAAGAGGTGGTTTTGGCAGACTTGCTGGACCAGGATTTGCAGCATTGGATACTGCATTGTCTGCTGCAGATGAAAGAGCAAAAGGATCTGGTTGGGCAAGATCATTAGCAAAGGGTGCCACAGTTGCTGCTGGAGGTGCTTTGGGAGGTACTTTAGGTGCAATTGGTGGTGGAGGTTTAGGTAGTGCTGCTTTAGGTCTTGCAGGTGCTTCAGCAGGAGGTGCGGCAGCAGGAAAAGCATTTGATGTTGCTGCAGGTGCTAACGCAAGAGAAAGAAAAGCAATGGCAACTGCAAATCGTCAGCGTCAAGCAGGAACCGCTGTTAAAGGTATTGGTGGACAAACTACATTCAGTCAGAAAAAACCAGGTGGTCCAGCATTCATGTCAACTGGTGTTGGTAAGCAAAGAAAAACTGTTGAACTTGCTAAAACTGGTGTAGTTCAAAGAGGTGGTCAATCAACTGCAGGACACATTGCATTTAAGGGTGGAAAGGCAGTTTATAAGGCAGGTCCAAGTGCTCAATCACTTGCTAAAACTTCTTCTAATCCACTAGAAAGAATCGGTAGATCATTGTTTGCTGGTGCTTATAAAAAGCATGATGCAATGAAAGCACAACAAGCACTTCAAAAAGCAAGAGCATCAGATGCTGCCCGTAATAAAAAACTTGGAGTAAAAGCAAAACCAGCAGGTTGATTTTTATAAATACCTTTATATAAAGGTATTAAAATCATAACAATGTCTAGAATTTCTCAGCATTTTATTAATAATATTGGATATTTGTATGAAGAAATTAATATTCAGAATAATGATTTTCTGAATGAAGAATCTCAATATTATGATGTGGAATCGGCAGAAATAGTAGAAGATATTTTTTCTACTATTTCTGCATCGATGGTTTGTGAAGGATATAGTGCAGAAGGCATTATTGGATTTCTTGCTGATTCATCAGAAGAAGATATTATTGAAAAGTATTTAAATTTTGATGAAAGTATTCTTACAGAAAGTGTAGTATCAGAAGATTATATTTTAGAACAATTAGAAATCTTTGATGATGCAATTAATGAAGGATTAGGTTCATTGATTGGAAAAGCTGCTCAGGGTGCTTTCCGTCTTGCTGGAAAAGTGGCATCAAAATCTGCTAGAGCGAAAGTTGCTAAAAAAATTATGTCCAGTAAAAATCCAGAGAGATTAACTGGAAGTGCTAGTAGAGTTAGTGCTGGAGGAAAAAAACTAGATCCTACTGGAGCGGTTGAAAGATTAGCAAGAATGAAATTAAATAAGGCAGGAATGCCTTCCGATATGACAAAAAAGGTTTTAGATAATTCACCAAATATTGGAACTAAAACTAGTCTTGCAGCGTTTGCTCCAACAATGGGTAAGGTTGTTAAAGGTGTTCAAAAGGTAAAAGATATTGCAAAAGGTGCAAAAAAAGCACTTCCTACAGTTGCTAAAGGTGCTGCAACACTTGGTTTAGGTGCTCTTGGTGGTGCTGGTTATGTTGCTTTAAGAGGATCTAAAGAAGATTCAAAACCAACTTCATCAACTAAATCAGCACCTTCAAGTTCAAAAGATGATTTCTTAAAAGGAAGTGCTCTCGCAAAACTTGGTGGTAAAGAAGGTAGAATTAAAGATGGTGAATTTAGAACTATGGCATGGTCTCCAGAATCTAAGAAGAGATATGCTGCAGCAACTAAAGGATCTGCAAAATCAACACCTTCTTCAACGGCAGCAAGATCATCTGGAGGATCTTCTACAGCACCAGCATCAAAACCATCTTCTAAACCTGCATCTGAAACCAAACCACTAACTGCAGATGAAAAGATGAAGCAATGGGCAAAAGCAAATCCAAAACTCGCTGCTAGAGTAAAACCAGGAGAGTCTGGTTATGAAGCGATTTCTCAAGTAAGAGAAAAACCAAGTTCATATGAAAAGCAAGATCAAACTCCAACTCAAGGTCCAAAAACAACTCCTGAGCAAGAGAAGGAACTTTCTCGACAAGCAGCACAGGCTGCAAAAGAATATCAGGATAAAGTTAAGAAGGAAAAATCTACAACTGCAAAGGAATCATACGAACCTTACAACATCATTCTGGAATATTTAATGGGACGTGGACATGCAGATACCGTTGATGAGGCACACTATATTATGTTAGAGATGAACGAATCTTCTGTTGCATCAATCATGGAAGAGTATAATGATTATCTTCTTGCAGAAGAGGTTTCTGAGTGGGTTGATGAATTGTTAGAGGAAGGTTATGATCTTTCTGATTATACGTGGGACGACATTGTTGAATATTATGTAAATGAAGGAAAAAAGACTTGTTAATATTATAACATAATATCTAAGGGGTTGACAAGACCCCTTTTTTATTGCTAGACTAGGTTTGTCTCCATTGAAGATAAATAATAGCTCTTTAAGATTATTAATAATGAGCTATGAGAATCCTTGGAGATATAATGGACAGACTTTTGAGTCTGATGATATTCAGGATCACTTTGGTTTTGTATACCTTATATCTTGTAGTGAAAATAATAGGAAATACATTGGTAGGAAGTTTTTTTGGTCTTTTAGAACTCCTCCAGGTAAAAAGAGAAGAGTAAAGCAAGAATCAGATTGGAAAAAATATTATGGTTCTTGTCCTGAATTAAAAGAAGATATTAAAAAATACGGTAAAGAGTTTTTCAATAGAGAAATATTAAGTCTTCATAAAACAAAAGGTGAATGTAATTATGAAGAAACTAAGCAACTTTTTCTAAATAATGTACTGAAAGAATCACTTGACGATGGGAGTCCAGCGTACTACAATAGTAATATACTCGGACGCTACATGCGAAAAGACTATGGAAACTTTGGAACAAACCCTACGTGAGTCGCACGACTGGGCAGTGGATCGCATTCATTTTCTTTGCGATAAAAATGAAGAGCATCAATATCAAAATGCGTATGCGATTCATAAAGAATTTGAAGAATGGTTAAACCCTGATATTCAAGAGCATGATATTTTTTCACTAGAATACATCGGAGATTAACATGAAGGTAGATTTACACAATTTTTTTAAGTTTTATGATGAAAAAAATCCAAAGCATGTTGCTGCAGTAGAGCAACTTGAAAAGGATCTAGCAGAATCGCCATTAATTGACGATACTGCTAATTGGATAAGAATTTATAGAACACAACCAGAAAAACCAAAGTCTTCAATTCTTGAAGTTCCTTTTTACCCACAAACTGACAATTACAGGGATGCTAATCGTACATGTAATAGTTCTGCTTGTGCAATGTGTCTTGAATATTTCAAACCAGGCACACTAAAAGGAGTTAAAGGCGATGATGCCTACATTCAAAAAGTATTTGCAATTGGTGACACTACAGATCACGCGGTTCAAACCCGTGTTCTTGAGTCTTATGGAATTAAGTCACGCTTTAGTTACAATCTTACTTTTGCTGATCTTGATCGAGAACTATCTAACGGCAGACCTATTGTTATTGGTATCTTACATAGGGGTTCTTTATCTGCACCTACTGGTGGGCACATGGTTGTAGTGATTGGTAAGACTCCAGATGGGGATTATGTAGTAAATGACCCATATGGTTCATTAAATGACAGATATACTGGACCTGTAACCAATGGTAAAGGTGCTGTATATAAGAGAATTGATCTTAGTCGTAGATGGTGTCCCGCTGGTAACGATGGGTGGGGAAGAATTTTTGATGTAAAATAATTGAAGATCTTATTTTATCGTATAAGGTTTAGCAATACCTTCATTCAACATTTTTTCATTTATTGAAATTGATTCTCCTACAGAGTAAATAGTTCCAAGTATTCTTCCATACTTGTCTTCTTTATTTGTTTCAATTATCCACTCTTTTTTGTGGGATAGTTCTTTTTTCAACCATTCTTTTGCTTCAAGACCTTTTGATTTTTCTTCAATATTTAAGGTTTTTGTTTCTGGAGTATTGATACCTTTTAGACGAACTTTTTGGGATAATGTAAGACCAAATCCTAAATCTATATCCAAATCAACAGTGTCACCATCAATGATTCTGTTGATTTTTTTTATCTTGTATTGATACATCTCTCATTTCTTCGTAGGATAATTTAAATATATGGTAAATCACATAAAGAACTCCTATGAGTCCTATTCCAAGTAATATATTTACGCTCCAAATAGTATTAGTCATTTTTTTCTTGATGGTGTATCCAAGTCTTTAAATCTTTTACATACTGCCTTAGAATTTCTGCTTGATGTAGATGCCAAACATCCTTAGTGTCTAGATGTAATTCAATGTGCTTATCGATTGCATCTAGACACTTTTTGATTACAGGATTCCAAGGTTCTCTAATTGGAGTGTTCCATTCTCTTGGCATACATTATTTCTTTTTACCACCATTTTTTGCTTTTTTCGCAGTCGCATTACCTTGATTTTGTTTTGAAGGTCCTTTTTTACCCTTCTTGTTAGGCGACTTGGACATTTTTAGTTACGGTTATTACACAATATTTAGGTGGACTCTTCAAAAATTGGCACACTTGACAAAACCTAAATAAAAACTTATTATGTAAAATCCCTGTTATGAGCAGGGTATTCGTCATGAGTCCTTGAGTTTGATTTAGAGCCGTGGGCACTGCCCCTGAGAAGGGGAACTTCTCCTTTGCCTATACGGATGTAGAGTTCTATTAATTTTAATGCTTAAAGCAATTTCTTCAATTATTGTCTTTGGTCTAGTCGGTTTGGCACCCGTAACAGCAAAGGCAGCAAGTGGATGCTCACTTGCATCTCATTATGGCATTGGTGATGGGTATCATGGGCAGATAACTGCCAATGGCGAAAGATTCAACGCTTATGGAAAATCAGTAGCACATCGCTACCTACCGTTTGGAACAAGACTAAGAGTAACGAATAGATCTAATGGTAGGTCAGTCATTGTGCGTGTAAATGATCGTGGTCCGTTTGTAGGTGACAGAGACCTTGACCTGTCATATGGTGCATTCTCGTCTATTGCTCACCCAGGGCAAGGTGTAGCTAAAATCTGTTACACTACTATTTAAATTGTAATAAATATCGGGGAGTGCTGCAGAACTCCCCTTTATGTTTAATTTTGGAAACAAAAAACATAATATAAAGTACTATGCGATTGTAGCAATTGTACTAACTTCTATTATTGCAACACTTTCTCAATGCAGTGGTATTAAAGAAAATACATTATGGGATTTACTGGATGAAGTCCAGAGAAGATATTTCCCCCAAACAATCATTAATGATTTTATTATCAAGGATCCTGAAAAACTTGATAGAAGAATCAAAAGAGATGTTGATAGGGCAATTGAAAACGTAACCCCAGAGTATGATCGTATCATCGAAGAAGCAAACAAAAAATATCAACCACGATATATGGACTTGCAAAATGATGATCGTCTGTGCTATACTAAAGAATGTAAAGCACTCTCACCCCCAATGAGAATATGTGCTGCATGGGTAGATGACTGTAAAACCGATAAATAAAACACTTGTTTAATTGTGAAAAAATGACAGAACAACAAAATCATCTTGCACAACTAGTTGAACAAAGAGATCGACTTTCCCAAGAACTGGAAAAACTTGGTTCTCAATCTACAAAAACTAGGGATCTTCTACTAAAAACTCAAGGAGCAATTGAGTATCTTAATGTAATTGGGGTCACTCTTCCAGAACCGGAAGTAAATTCAGAAACTGAGGAAATTTCTGAAGAACCTGCAGAGTCTTGACAGCAGATTCCAGATACCCTATAATTGTCTCATGAGCGGCGGGGGTCCAAACCTCGCGTAAGTCTCTCACCTCCTATGCCTCTCAACGATGCACAAATCAGGAGGTCTCTTGGGCACATAGCATAATGGATAATGCAACATCCTTCTAAGATGACGATTGGGGGTTCGAGTCCCTCTGTGCCTGCTTGGTTTATAAATAGATTAGAATACTTATTTCTAATCTAATGAGTAAACCATATAAACTGATGACGGAAGAAGAGAAATCTGCTTTCAATCAGTATTGTATTCAAAGATGGCGTCAAAGAAAACTTGATGCTGTAGAATACAAAGGTGGAAAATGTGAACGATGTGGATATGATAAATATCCAGATGTTTTGGAGTTCCACCACCTCAACCCAATAGAAAAAGAGGCATCTTGGAATGAGATGCGTAAGTGGAATTGGAAAAAGGTATTGGCAGAGTTAGATAAATGTTCTATGCTCTGTGCTAATTGTCATCGTGAGGTTCATGTAGAACTTCGCAATGATATATAAAAGTGATAGAGATTAAGTCACTGTTATATCCTTATGAGATATATTACACTTAATCCATCATTCCCTTATAGCTCAATTGGCAGAGCACGGAGCTGTTAACTCTGGGGTTCCTGGTTCGAGTCCAGGTGGGGGAGTTAGAAGGTCTGGAAATGTTCGGGTCTTCTAAAACGAGTCGGGATCATCATATCCGACTCACCTGCCTCTGTAGCACAACGGTAGTGCATCTCACTTGTAATGAGAAGGTTGCTGGTTCAAATCCAGTCGGGGGCTTGACAGAATATTAATTCTGTCTTATAATCCCTTCCGTGTGAAATGTGCTGGGAGAGAAATCTCCCACCGTTTGCGAAATTGGTGTAGTGGTAACATCCCATCCTTCCAAGTTGGTGTCACGGGTTCGAATCCCGTATTTCGCTTGCTCCAAATCCTGGAGCGTCTAAATAAACTTCGTAGTTGTAATTCTTAATACAATATGACTTTTCAAAACATTATTGCTGCTGGTGTAGTTGCTGCGACTTCTATCGCTGCTCCCGCTATGGCACAAGTCACCAGTGTTACCCAACTGCGTGATGTTCAACCTACTGAGTGGTCTTATCAGGCAATTTCTAACCTGGTTTCACGTTACGGTTGTGTTGCTGGTTTCCCCGATGGCACCTTCCGTCCCGGTGAACCTGCCACCCGTGCTCAACTTGCTGCTCTGACAAATGCTTGTCTGGATCGCATTACTGAGTTTCAAACCGCCGCTGATGCCCAGATTGCTGCTGCTCTTCGTGCTGAGTTCGCCAAAGAACTTGGTGCTACTAACGCCCGTGTAACTGCTCTTGAAGTTGCTGCTGCTCAAAAGGCACAAGGTGTTGGTAACTATCTGGGTGCTGGTGTCCTGCTGAATAAGCAAGGAATTGCTGGCAATGGTTATACCGAAAACCGCACTGTCGCAGGTGCTACCGTCCAAGGTCGTTATGCTGTAAAGACCTTTGGTAATCAAAATGCCGTTGCTGTTCGTCCTTATGCCAACTTTGTAGGTACTCCTGCTGGTCAGATCGGTGCTGGTGGTGGTGCTCTGGTCTCCTATGATTGGTCCATTGCTCGTAAGGCAGGCGTGAGTGCTGCTAACGTGTATGCTGGTGTTGGTTATCAGATTCCTTTTGTTAACAACACTGCTGCTAATTTCCAGTCTGCTGTCGGTGAGAAGGGTCAAGTTGTTCTTGCTCTAGGTGTTGAAGGTCGTCTGACTAACTCTCTGGTTGGTTTTGCTGATCTGAAATTCCCTACCACCAATGCTGCTAACAGTTATGGTGCTGTTAATGGAACTTATTCACCAGTATTCACCACCGGTCTAGGATTTAAGTTCTGATCAACCACTCACGAGTTGAGTGAAACCACCCCTTTTGGGGGTGGTTTTTAAATTTATAGGGTTTTCTAATGAAAATTAATCTCTGGTATTGTAATAGCATGAAACAGTGGCGTTGGACTCTAACGGATGACCATCGCCCAATTATAAAACAAGAATCTGGTCAAAGAGAAGATCTTCGCTCTGCTATGAATGATATAGCAAATACAGTTGAATATCTATTAAGTCATTCTTGACTTTTGGGGCGATTAACTCAGCGGTAGAGTTCTTGCCTTACGAGCAAGCTGTCACTGGTTCGAATCCAGTATCGCCCATTTTATAAATACTTCCAAAAGAAGTATAGTGTGATGGAAAAATTATACAAAATTTTATCTGATACTCAAGCAAGTCTTTTTGTTCTGTTTCAGAAAACTTGGGTATATCACTGGCATATTACTGGATCTGATTTCTATCAAATTCATACTCTTTTTGGAGAACAATACAATGCACTCTTTGAAGAGGTAGATAGAATCTCAGAACATATTCGTTTTCTTGGTGCTAAACCAATTAGTGCTCTTTCTAGAGTATCTGAAGTAGCAAGAGTTTCAGAAGCAAAAAGTGGTCTGTCTGAAATGGATATGATTAAAGATCTATTACAGGACCATAAAACTCTTATAGATATGTTTAGTGAAGCAGCAAAAGTTGCTGAAGAACTAAATTCAAGAGGAACAACAAATCTACTTGATGATTTAAACGAAGCACACGGTAAGTTTGTTTGGTTTTTAAGATCGTTCACTGAATAAAATTATCTCATAATGAAAAATGGAAAATTTAAGAATCAGATGCCGCTCCTGTGGAAAGGAGTTAGAGGGGCATCCTACTAAAACAGTAACGTGTGGTTGTCCCAATATGGCAACTATTCGCGGTGATAAGATTTCAGCAGTTGACTTATCTAAAGTTATTATGCTAAACTCTAATCAAATCAAAAAGAAATCTGGAGTTCTTACAAACGAAGACATTGCTTGGCAAGAAGCAAGGCGTCAACGTAAAGTAAGAAAACTCGATTTTGAAGTCCGCTGAGAGGTTGACAACGGTTCTATTCTACTATATAATGAGTAGAACCGAATAAATTCAAATGCCCTACAAAGACAAAGAAAAGCAAAAAGAAGCACAGCGTCTTTGGGCACAAAAGCAACCTCAGGAACGCAAAAAACAAAATTATCTTAGAAATAAAGATAATAAAAAGTTAATGGTTGAAAAACTAAATAACTATAAGTTGCAAAAAGGTTGCTGCGAACTTTGTGGAGATTATCATCCTCCATGTTGCTTTGACTTTCATCATCTTGATGGTAAAGAAGATAAGCAACACGAAGTTGCTCAATTAGCACACAAAGGTTATAAATGGGAGACAATCCAAGCAGAGATAGATAAATGTTATATGCTCTGTGCTCCTTGCCATCGTAAAATACACGCTGGTTTATTGGAAATAATAAGGTGAGTTGGCAGAGTGGTTTATTGCAGTAGTCTTGAAAACTACCGTGCTGAAAGGCACCGTTGGTTCAAATCCAACACTCACCGTTTAATAAGTTAATAATTTCTTCAGGTATGTTTTGATATTCTCACATACTTGACAGTCTAAAACTACTTGTTAGTATAACTAGTAGTATTCAATTTTAAACACTATGGATCAGCACACCTACCTTAATTGGGTGAAGATCAAGGCAACGTTTGAGGAGTCTGGTAATACGGACAATATGTTTTACAAACGTGCAGTTGAAATTGTAAAAACTCGTAGAGATCCTCTTGCAAAGTTTCTTGGAGATGATAAATGATTAAAACCATAATCACTGCAATTGCACTTTTTGGTTCCATCATACTTTTTATTATTTGGGGACTTAATAATGCTTATCCACAATAAGGAGTTATTGTATGAAAATTTTTTTAGATACTGCTGATATTTCATTAATTAAATCAGCATACGACACAGGATTGCTTGATGGTGTAACTACAAATCCATCAATTATTCTTAAAAGTGGTAAACAACTTTTAGAAGTAATTAGAGAGATCTCAACCAATTTTCCAAACTTGATTAGTATCTCTGCAGAAGTTGTTGCAGATACTGCAGAGGAGATGCTTTCGCAAGCACAACAATATTATACAATCTCCCCTTCAGTTACCATTAAAGTTCCTTGTACAGTGGAAGGACTTAAAGCATGTAAGTTTCTTTCTGATAAAGGAATACAAACAAATGTAACTTTGGTTTTTTCTGTTTCTCAAGCAATACTTGCATCAAAGGCAGGTGCAACATTCATTTCACCTTTTATAGGTCGTTGGATGGATAATTCAATTGATGGAGTTGAATTAATTAAAAATATTCGTAAAGCATTTGATTACTCTGGCACATCAACACAAATTCTTGCAGCATCTATTCGTGATGTAAGACAAGTAGAACAGTCTGCTTTGAATGGTGCTGATGTAGTTACTATTCCACCAATCGTATTTTGGTCAATGTATAAAAATGTTTTGACCGATAAAGGTTTGGAACTATTCCAAAAAGATTGGGAAGAAGTGCTGAATTCTGTGGATAAAAAGTGAAAACGGAACATCAATGCTGGCATTTTGTGATGTCTTCTCTTGCGAGAATTTATGGTGTACCTAAAGTAAAAAGTGAAGAATCATTTCATGTATTTGCATTAGAATGGTGTGACGAGCATAATTACAGATGTGATATTCTTAGTGGATTAAATGAGGTTGATATTTATTTTAAACAACAATACGAATCTTGGGAGAATTAAATGAAAGTAGGATTAATTGGACTTGGTAGAATGGGTGAAGGGATGTCCCGTCGTATGATGAAATCGGGAATAGAAGTTTGGGGTTATCGTAGGAATTACGATAAGGCACAAGAAGCATATGAAAAAGGATATGTTAATGGCGTTACAACTTCTATACAAAGTCTTGTTCAAGTAGTTAAAGAAGGTGGAAAACCAGGAATTTTCCAAATGGTTGTTCCTGCAGAAACGGTGGAGGAAACGATTAATGAGTTATTACGATTTTGTGGTGAAGGAGATATTATTATTGATCATGGCAATAGCAATTTTAAAGACAGTCGGAAAAGAGCAGAACGTCTGGCAAAATTTGGTATCCAATATATTGATTGTGGCACTAGCGGTGGTGTTTATGGTCTGGATCGTGGATACTGTCTTATGGTTGGGGGTGGAGATACTGCAGTCTCCACTTGTTCGCGTATTTTTAATGCCCTTGCCCCAGGAATTGACGCTGCCCCCAGAACTCAATTTGACTCAGATATAACTTCTGCTGAATATGGATGGTTGCATTGTGGTGGACCGGGTGCTGGACACTTTGTGAAAATGGTCCACAATGGCATTGAATATGGCATTATGCAAGCATATGCTGAAGGATTTAATATCTTGAAGAATGCGAATAATGGAGCACAATATGTCAAAGAGGGAGATGCAGAGGTTGCTCCTATGGCAGACCCAGAATCTTATTGCTATGATATTGATGTCGCTGAGGTTGCTGAGTTGTGGCGTCGTGGTAGCGTTGTTGGGTCTTGGTTACTCGATCTTACCGCTGATGTTCTTCGCAATGATGGTCAACTTAAACAGTTCTCTGGAGGCGTATCCGACAGTGGTGAGGGTCGTTGGACTGTTTCTGCCGCTGTGGATCTTGGTGTACCCGCTCCTGTTATCACCACTGCTCTTTATGAGAGATTTAATTCACGCAATCTGGGAACTTTCGCTGCCAAGATTCTGAATGGTATGCGATATATGTTTGGAGGACATCATGTGAGGTAAAATTTTTTCTTTGGTGATGGGATTGACATGATTTTGGTATTGCTATATAATATGTGAGTTGAAACGGGGTGTAGCTCAGTTTGGTAGAGCACTCGCTTTGGGAGCGAGATGTCGCAGGTTCGAATCCTGTCACCCCGATTGCCAGTTTCCATACTGGCACACTTGACACAAAACTAACCAACCCTTATAATACTAGAGTAAATCATTCAAAACAATGTCTCTGATCTCAAAATTCAAGAAAGATGTTAGCACTCTTCGTCTTGCTGCTAATGGAGAAATCTACCTTGATGTAAAGAATCCGAAACTTTATAAAAAGGTTCGTCGCTTCTACGAAAACGAAGGAGTGGTGTTCTCTGGAGAACCACTTGATGATTATGAAATGCTTATGGAGTACGTTGCCCAAGATCTTGAATCCGTAGAGGTTGTTTGATGAAAGTTCTTTTTGAACGTGAAGGATACCGTTTCGTTGAAAATGGTATCCTTGAGATAAACGGAAAACCAGATTATCGTATGCAAAAGCAAAATTACTATACGAAACGCTGGAATGACATTTATCTTTTCGATAATGGTATGCAATGTTCTCTAGCAATGGAAGACATTGACTATGCCCGATGGTTGGATCCTGATGGGATTCCTTGTTATGTGAGAGATGATGGTTAAATAGTCTCGGTTATGACTTAAAACTAAGCCCTGGTCGGGAGCAACCCCCTTATGTCCAAAACAAGTATCTTACGATATCTTGGAAATATTCTCCTCATAATTGGTTATCAAACTATGCTGTGGGGAGATTTTAAGTATGGGTTACTTCTTAAATGTTTTGGTGGTTTATTAACCATACCCTTTGCAATTAAGTTAAAACTTTGGGATGTATTATTTTTATGTGCATTCTTTACTTTCACGGAAGTATCAAAGTTAACCCAACTTTTCCTAGTTAGTTCAAACTAGGTGGTGGAGTCAATTTGACCCCTTATGGTTTCTTGCCTTTCCTTTAAAAGGCAAGTGGTGCGGATGGGATCTTACTCCCGCCTGGTTTCCAATTTCCAGTCAAAGAATTGGTGGCGAGCCTGAGCACACGGAGGTGGGTTGCATAAACCCACCTTTTTTAGTATAATGAAATGAGAGATATTTTTTTATGAAAGTTGCTTTAATTACCGGAATTACAGGACAAGATGGATCTTATCTTGCAGAATTTCTACTGGAAAAGGGATATCAAGTTCATGGAATTATTAGAAGAAATTCTAGTATAAACACGCATAGATTAGATCATATCTTTGATAGTATTAAATTGCATTATGGCGATTTAACAGATTCTACAAATTTAATAAAAGTCATTCAGTGTGTCCAACCTCATGAGATTTATAATCTTGGTGCTCAAAGTCATGTAAAAGTTTCATTTGAAATGCCAGAATATACTGGTGAAACTGATGCACTGGGAACTCTTCGTATTCTTGAAGCAGTTCGTTTGCTTGGTATGGAAAATCATACTAGAATTTACCAAGCATCAACATCTGAAATGTTTGGAAAGGTGCAAGAGGTTCCTCAAAAAGAAACTACACCTTTTTATCCACGCTCACCCTATGGAGTCGCAAAAGTTTATGGATACTGGATTGTCAAAAACTACAGAGAATCATATGGACTACATGCAAGTTCTGGAATTCTTTTCAATCACGAATCCCCTAGAAGAGGAGAAACTTTTGTCACAAGAAAAATCACTCGCGGACTATCATCTATTTCAACTGGGCAACAAGATGTATTATATCTCGGGAATTTGAATGCAAAAAGAGATTGGGGTCACGCTAAAGATTTTGTTGAGGCAATGTGGTTAATGCTTCAACAAGATGAACCTGATGATTATGTAATCGCAACAGGAAAGCAATATTCAGTTAGAGAGTTTATTGAAGCAGCGGCACCTTACTTTGGAATGAAAATTACATGGAAAGGTGAAGATATTGATGAAGTTGGAATTGACAAACTTACCGGAAAAACGGTCATTAAAGTAGATCCTAAATATTTTCGACCTGCTGAAGTAGAGACCTTATTAGGTGATGCCACTAAGGCAAAACAAAAATTAGGTTGGGAACCTAAAATTTCATTTGAACAATTAGTTGAGGATATGTGCATCTATGGGCAATGAGATGTTTTATAAAATAGATAAATGTAGAATTTGTGGAAATGAGGATCTTATTGAGATTTTAGATTTAGGAAATCAATATGTTTCTGGAATATTTCCTAAGAAAGTAGATTTAAATTTATACAGAGGACCATTAAAACTAGTTAAATGCAGTGAAAGTGGTGGTGGTTGTGGTCATGTTCAACTAGAACACACATTTCATCTACCAACAATGTATGGTGATGAGTATGGGTATCGCTCTGGTCTTAATAAGAGTATGGTTGATCATTTAAATTCAAAATATAATAAAATTGTAGATTTTATAAATTTTGATGATAATGACATTGTGATTGATATTGCAGGAAATGATGGAACATTTCTTGGATTCTTTCCAACAAATTTAAGACTTCTAAGTATTGATCCAACATCTAAGAAGTTTTCAAAATATTTCAAAGATCATGTGAAATATACTCCAAACTTTTTTTCCGAAGATTTGTATAGACAGAATTTTGGTAATGAAAAGGCAAAGTTGGTCACATCATTTTCTATGTTTTATGACTTAGAAAATCCTTGTCAGTTTGCAAAAGAAGTTAACAACATTCTTGATCCAGAAAAAGGAATCTGGGTGTTGGAGCAAAGTTATATGCCAACTATGGTAGATAAAAATTCCTTTGACACCATATGCCATGAGCATCTTTCTTATTATGGAATGAAGCAAATGAAATACATATTTGATCATTCTAATTTTAAGATTGTGGATTTTGAATTTAATGATGTGAATGGAGGAAGTGTATCCATTGTAGTTGCTAATAAAAATAGTCAGTATGTTGAATGTAGTGAAAAACTTAATTCAATTTTAAAATTTGAAATAGACGACGGATATAATACCGTTGAATTGTGGAAAAAATTTGAAGATAATATTAATTCCTGTAAAATTAAATTTTTTGAAATTGTTAATCAACTAAAGACTGATGGTCTAAGAATTGCTGCCTTGGGTGCTAGTACAAAGGGTAATATAACACTTCAAACTTGGAATCTAAGTGAATGTATAGAAGTAATAGGAGATGTAAATCCTGAAAAAAATGGATCATTTACCCCAGGTACATGGATTCCAATTAAAGATGAAAATAGTGTAATTGATCAGTACGATGTTTTTGTCATTCTTCCTTGGCATTTTAGAAACTTCTTCATGAATGCCGAAAAATTTAAAGGTAAAAAACTTTTATTTCCTTTGCCAAATCCTGAACTTATCACGGTGTAAATTATGAAAATGAATAAAGATTCTAAAATTTTTGTAGCTGGTCATAGAGGATTAGTTGGATCAGCAATCGTGAGATCTCTAAACGAAAGGGGATACACTAATATAGTAACAAGAACCAGGTCAGAGGTTGATTTGTTAAATCAATCGCAAGTCGAAGAATTTTTTAAAACAGAAAACATTGACTACGTTTTTGATGCAGCTGCCCGTGTTGGGGGAATTAATGCAAATAATAAATATTCTGCTGAATTTGTATATGAGAATATTCAGATTCAAACTAATTTAATTCATTTCTCATGGAAATACGGTGTCAAAAAGTTTCTCTTTATTGGATCTGTTTGCATCTATCCAAAATATGCAGAAGTCCCTGTAAAAGAAGAATCTTTAATGACTGGTTATCTAGAACCTACAAATGATGCTTATGCCGTCGCTAAAATTTCGGGAATCAAAATGCTTCAGGCATACCATAAACAGTATGGATTTAAAAGCGTGTCTTTGATGCCATCTAACATCTATGGACCGGGGGACAATTTTCATCCAGAAAATGGGCACGTAATTCCTGCTATGATAACGAAATTTACCAATTCGAATGGAAAAAACGTTACATTCTGGGGCGATGGAACTCCAATGAGAGAATTTCTGTATTCTGATGATCTTGCAGATGCTTGTTTGTTTGCAATGGATAGATTTGAAAATGCAGAATTAATTAATGTAGGATCTGGCAATAACGTGAGCATCAAAGAACTATCGCAAATGGTAGCGTCAGTTGTTGGATATTCTGGTAAAATAGATTGGGACACTTCCAAACCAAATGGCACACCAAATAGACCTTTAGATTATTCCAAAATTAAAGAACTTGGTTGGCAACCAAAACACACTCTTCATGAGGGACTTAAAAAATCATATAAATGGTTTTTTGAAAACACTTGCTATGATTCATTAAAATAAAAAAATGTATAATAAAGTTTTTAATTTACAGGATTTTGAGATTTTTAATAAAATTCTATTAGAAAATCAGTGGAATTGTTTTCCACCTCAGCATCAATGGGAACACAGTACTCATGTTTGTAAAGTTGTAAGTTTACTTGAAATAGTAAAGCAATTTGATAAACCACAAAAAATCGTAGACATAGGATCTGCTGCTGGAGCCTTTCCACACTTAGCACAAAAAATGGGACATGATGTAACTGCTATTGATCTGGAGGGGTATAAGTACTTTTCTCAACTTGGAACAAATGCACTTTCTAAACTAATTACTGGAGATATTTTTGTAGAACTTGATAAACTGGAAGACAATAGCGTAGATATTTTTTCTGATGTCTGCTCAGTTACTCATTTTAATCACGAATCATTTACAAACAAAGTTCATGATTTAAATCAATGGGAAAGAGTTTCTCAAAAAATTCACAGACCTTTGAAAAAGAATGGGCACTTTATAGTTTCAACAGATTGTAATGTTAGTAATACAAATGGTGAATTTATTTCACCATCCAAAATTATTGAATATGTTGAAAAAAATGGATTTGCTCTAAATGGTGAGTACAAAAAAGAATATGAAAATACAGATTGTTATATTGTATATAATGGTCAAAAACTTTCAGTAGTGTGCTTGGACTTCATAAAGTTATGAAAAAAAAATTTGCTGTATGTTTTTCTGGATATCCTAGATTTGTCAAAAAAACATTTCCTGGGATATCTGAAAATTTATTAAAAGGACTGGGTGATTATGACATATATGCACACTTTCAATGGACTGATGATTGGAAAAATAAAAAAATCCATCATTGTTTTGATAAAACATTCGAATCAAATGAATTAGAAGATTTTATTGAAGTATATACTCCATTTAATCTAAAAAAAATAAATGTAATTAAACCATATAATTTTGACGTATCAAATTACAATGGACTATCGTTATATCCTGGAATGAATTTAACGATTGAACAGAGTAGAGATCAATTTTATAGAAGTAAGTGTCAATATCAGGGAATAGTTGATTGTATTAATTTAATTGATAATTTGGAAGATTATGAATACTTTATCAGGATTAGATCTGATTTGATTTTTGAAAAGAAGTTAGAACTTAAAAATTTTGATAGCGATTGTATTGTAAATCAAAATGGATATATTGCTGGTTGGGATAGGAAATTTTGCGATTGGTTTTTTATCTGTCCGCGAAATCAATTAAACTTTTTTAAAGAACTTTCTAATATTGAACACCATTATAAAGACGGAATAGTTGCAATGCATTCTTTAGTAGAAGAATTGGGTATTCCATATAATATGAAAATTGACGAATTTAATATTCAATTACCATTTAAATTTTACTCTGAATAAACTGTATGAAAGTAGCATTAATTTTATCTGGTCAACCCAGATTTGTAAGAGAATCTTTTCCATATCTGCATCAAAATATTATCAATCAATATGATGTTGATATTTTTGCACATTTATGGTTTGATGAAAATCTAACTAAAAATCCATATAAAGTTGAAGGTAATTGGACTTCTCAAACAATTGATCAAAATGCTGTAGAATATTTCAAAGAACTTTATAGACCAAAATTAATTGAAGTTGAAGAAAGTATTCTTTTTAGAAATAAAAATTTAAACTTTGAACCTAGTTTAAAAAAGTATGTGAATTGGCCTACACCAAATGCTCCTGAAAATATGAAAAATGGAACCGAAGGGTTTTCAAATTTGATTAAATCAAATCAGATATCATATTTTTATAGTTTGAATAAGGCAAATAATTTAAAAAGAAAATATGAATATACTCATGATTTTAAGTATGATTGGGTAATTAGAACAAGAACAGATATTCAGTTGCATAATGCATTAAGACTAGAAACCTATGATTCAAACTTTGTTCATTACACTGACATTAATAATCAAGAGTCTGTAACTCCTGGTTTGATATGTGATTGGATAAATTTTGGAAATTCTTATGTGATGGATATATTTAATAGTTGTTTTTCGGTTTATGACCATCTCATAAATATGTGCATAGAAACTAACGAAGGATCCTGGTGTCCAGAATTAGTTCACCGAAAAATGATTGAATTGCACGGTATTAAAGCACAAGGGCACTTCATTTCAGCATCTTTACCTAGATTTTAATATGAATATAGTAATACCCATGGCAGGAGAGGGAACTAGATTTCCCCGAGATCAGTATAAAATACCCAAGCCACTAATAGAGATTAATGGTAAACCAATGATTCAATGTGCTGTTGAATCTCTTGGAATAATAGGAACTTATCATTTTCTGGTTAGAAAAGATAGTTATTATGATCAGGTATGTACCCTTCTTCACAAAATTCTTCCAGATCCAAAAATTATTAGTGTTGAGGAAACTACCGAAGGTCCTGCTTCAAGTTGTCTCTTATTTAAAAACTACATTAATAACGAGGAAGAATTAATTATATGTAATTGTGATCAAATAATGTTATGGGATCCTGAATTATTCTTGTTAAACGCTAGGTACTATAAGTATGATGGTATGATCGTAACATATAGTACTAATACTCCAAAAAATAGTTTTGCCCGCGTTAACTTTGAAGGATTTGTGGAACAGATCAAAGAGAAGGAAGTTATTAGTAATATATCTTTAAATGGAATACATTATTGGAGAAAAGGTAAATATTTTGTACACAGTGCCGAAAATATGATACAATGTGATGATAGAGCTCCTAATGGTGAATTCTACGTTGGTCCAACCTATAACTATATGATAAAGGATGGACTGAAAGTAGGTGTTCATCATATTCCAAACTACCAACACAATCCAGTGGGAGTTCCAGAAGATCTACAACTTTATATTGAAAAAGTAAAAAACAATGCAAATTACAAAAATCACTGATTATGTTAGGGGGTGGTTTATTGGAAACTTTGAACCTTCGGTATTAAAAACATCAGATTTTGAAGTCGGTGTTTTAACACATAAAAAGGGAGAATACTGGGCACCACATTATCATAAAGAAAGTATCGAATATAATGTCCTGATAACTGGTAAAATGGTTGTTCAGGGAAATGAGTTAAATAGTGGTGATGTATTCGTATTTTCCAAGGGAGAGATTGCTGATCCAATTTTTCTTGAAGATTGTACATTAGTTGTTGTAAAAGTACCTTCTATTCCATCTGATAAATTTGAGGTTGAAAAATGAAATTTTTTAGAGAATTAACTGAACAAGAAAAAAATCGCTGTGTAGTTGCAACATATTATATTGAATCTTATGAACAAATTGGTTCACTGAGAGATGCTGCTTGGAATCTCGCAATTGGACAAAGTGTAGGTAATCCAAAAGTTCGTAACCGCTGGGAAAGTGATGAACTTTTTGAACTGGCATCTTGCGTCATTTATGAAGATGAGCAGGAACTCTCCCAAAAATTTTCTGGAAAAGTTAAAATTGGTTTTCCTAAGGTTAATACTGATTGGGAAGGTGACGGTATTTCTCATCTTCTTTGTCAAGTAATGGGTGGGCAGTTAGACATTGATGTTTTTAAAGTTTGTCGTCTTCAGAAACTAGAATTTCCTGCAGATGTAGAATCATTTTTTCTTGGACCCAAGAATGGTATTGATGGTATCCGTCAGTTTGTTAATCGCTATGACAAACCACTTTCGGGTGCAATTGTAAAACCAAAGACCGGTATTTCACCACAAACTCTTGCTGAAATGGTCAAGGAACTTCTTGATGGTGGTGTAGATTTTATTAAGGAAGATGAGATTCTTTCCAATCCTTCATTCTGCCGTCTAGAGGATCGTGTAGAGTTGATTTCCAATATTGTGAATAACTGTGGAAGAAATGTAATTTATACATTTTGCATTAATGGTGATCACCATACTATTCTTGATCGTGCTAAGTTTGTTGCAGATAATGGTGGTAATGGAATTCATATCAACTTCTGGTCTGGTCTTGGAGTTTACAACTCCGTAAGAAAAATGAATCTTCCTTTGTTCATGCATTATCAAAAAAGTGGTGACAAGATTTTGACTGATAAGAGGCACGCATTTGGTATTGATTGGGATGTTCTATGCGATCTTGCTGGACTTTGTGGTGTGGATACTATTCATGCTGGAATGTGGGGTGGTTATCTGAGTGATGACGAAGATGAACTACGTCAAACTATGGCAACACTTCACAAGAGAAATGTTCTCCCGGCACTGAGTTGTGGAATGCATCCAGGTATCGTGAATACTACTGCAGAGAAATTTGGAACTGACTTCCTTGCAAATTGTGGTGGTGCAATTCATGGACATCCTGGTGGAACTCTATCTGGTGCGTTGGCGATGAGGCAGGCAATTGATAAAACTCCTGGTCCAGAATTCCGTTCCGCTATCGATAAATGGGGTTATGAAACTGGTGGTGGATCTTTGCCTGAGTGGGTACTAGATTTTTGATATGAAAATTATTTCTCATCGAGGCAATTTAACTGGCATTAATCCAATTAGAGAAAATAGTATCGATTATATTGAAGAGGCTATTGCTGAAGGATTTGATGTTGAAATTGATTTGAGAGTTGAGGATCATCAGTGTTATCTTGGTCACGACGATCCTCAATATTATGTGACCATGGAATGGCTGAGAAAATATAAAGATGTTCTTTGGATTCATTGTAAGAATCGTGAGGCACTTGAAAAAATATCTAGTTCTGTGGTAGAATTTAACTACTTTTGGCATGAGAGTGATCGATACACTTTAACCAGCAAGGGAATTGGGTGGGTTTTAGTCGGACAACTACCATATTCAAAATCTGTGATTGTCTTGCCTGAAAATAGTGAATTGTTCTCTCAAAATCCAGAATACATACAAGAAGGATACGGTATTTGTACTGATAATCCAATTTTTTATAAAAAAATAGTAAAAGAGATTAAACCTTATGAAGTGGCAAACTGATCTTATCAAAGATATTAGAAGCAATACCCCATATGATGATACCGAAGCAGGTATCAATCATTTTCTACATATCTGGCCTGGTATTGAAGAAGATCCTGGTGTTCTAAATCCTTTTGATGGTGTTGAGTGTAGTGAGTGTAACAAAGCAGCTTTGTTGGAGCAATTTTTAAAAGTTCGTGATAATTGTGAAGCAATTCTTGAAATTGGAATTGGTAGAAATGGTGAAAATTCTTTTGCTCACGTTTTCTTTAAAAATAAAAAAGAAGAAACTAAGTATGTAGGAATTGACATTGAAGACCGTAGTTGGCTGATTGATTGTGGTGAAAACATCTACACAATTCAAGGTAGTAGTTCAAACTATGAGGAAAATGTAGAAATCTTCAAAACTATGGGGATTGAAAAGTTTGATTTTATTTTTATTGATGGCGACCATAGTGTAAATCAAGTTCTTAGAGATTGGGAATATTCAAATCTTCTTAATGAAGGTGGTATTGTTGGATTCCATGATACTAGTCATCATACTGGACCTTATCTATTCGTTAGAAATTTAAATAAGGATGTTTGGGATGTAATTGAAAATGCTTGCCCACAAGACTATGGAATTGGATTTGCTAGAAAAAAATAAATCATGAATCACATTGAAAAACTAAAGTCAAAGTATAAAGTTATTGTTTGGGGATTTAAACCTAATTCCCAAGGAATTTATAAAAATACTGTAGGATATGTTTGGAATGGATTTTATAGAGGTTTCAAATCATTAGGGTTTGAAACCTATTGGTTTTCTGATGATGATTATGATGAAACAATAGATTATTCTAATTGTATCTTCATCGCTGAAGCCTGGGATAGTAATAAGATACCCATTAATGATACTTCTATTTACTATGTGCATTGTGCATACGATCCTGCCAAATATATTGGAAAGGTGAAGAAGTTCGTTGACATGCGTTATAATCAAAAATATATGCGTAATCCAAATTATATTTTTGATCGAAATAAAGATGAAGACGTTAAATTGGGACCATGTTGCTATTATCAACAGTCTACAAATAAAACCATTCATCTTAAGAATGGATATGTTGACTATGATATTGAAGACTTTGATAAAATTTACACAAACTGGGCAACCGATTTACTTCCCGAAGAAATGAATGAAAATGACATTTATTTGGAAAGGGAAAATCTAATTGTATTTCTTGGGACAGTCTATTCTGATCAATACACAAATATTCCAGAATTACAGGAATTTGCACAGGTTTGTGAAAAAAATAATGTCAATTTCTTAGTTAATCCTTACTCTTATGGATCTGACCAAATTTCTGTCAGTGATTACATATCAAATTACAAAAGATCATTATTTGGATTGGATTTAAGGGGTAAGGATAATAGAGAAACTGGATATATCCCATGTAGGGTATTCAAAAATGCAAGTTATGGTCTTTTAAGTACAACGAATTCTGAAGAAGTTTATAAAGAAATGGAAGGTTATTGTGTTTATAATCCTTCCGTGACTCAATTATTTTATGATGCTATGCAAAAAAGAACAGATTTTGAATTCATTAAAGACTCTTTTTATTATGTAAAAGAAAATCATACTTATATCAATAGATGTTCTGACCTACTGAAAATTTTATGAAAGTAGCATTTTGTTTTTGTGGACAACCTAGAAATGTTGTTAAAACTCTTGATAACATTAAGGAATCGTGGGGAACTAATCAAGAATTAGATTTTTTCTTCCATACATGGAAACCTGACGGCACAACTCCTTATCGGATTGATACGCCGTCTGATTTTTATTTTAAGGGTATTGAGCAATACTTACTGAAAAAATTAAATCCAGTTATGTATGAAATTCAGGAGCAAATAATCTTCGAAAATCAATATGAAGATTCTCCTCACTGGCCTACCCGTAGTGTTTTTATTCCAAATCCATCTCAAAATATTCAATCATTTTTTTACTCTTTAAAAAAATCTAATGATTTAAAGAGGCAATATGAAATCGAAAACAATTTTCGTTACGATTGTGTAATTAGATGTAGATTTGATTATATCTTTACAAAGAAATACAATGTTAAAGATTTTGACTTAAATTATTTAAATGTAAAAAATGATTGTAAGCATACTGAATATGCAATTAATGATCATATTGCAGTATCAAATAGTGAAAATATAGATGCTTATTGTTCTGTATTTGATAATCTTGAAAAATATTATAATCAGGGTATTGAGTTCAATGCTGAAGTAATGCTAGGATATAATGCTATGATGCATGGATTAAAATATCACAAAACTCTTGGTGATGGTAAAGAGTCTTATGTATCAACTCAATTTGAAAGAGCGAAGGTTTTCTCATGAATATTGCTTTTATTGGTCCTGGTGTAATGCCAATCCCACCAGATGGTTGGGGTGCAGTGGAAATGATGATTTGGGATTATGCTACAATTATGGGTGATCTTGGTCACACTGGTGCAATCATTAATACTCCAGATAGGAATGAAATTATTAATGAATTGATGCAGGATAAATTTGATGTGGTTCACTTACATTATGATGTGTTCCATGACATAATCCCAATTATACTTGAAACTATAGATACAAAACTAATCGTTTCTAGTCATTATCCATATATTAACAATCCTAGTATGTGGAATCGTGATAATTATCATCCAATAATGAATTCTTATGCGAGAAACGATAATTTTTATATCTTTGCATCTAGTCAAAATGACATCAATACATTTATAAACCATGGTGCAAAAGAAGAAAATTGTTGGATGAGTAGACTAGGAGTTCTTTCTAGTTCTTACAAGTTTGATCAGAATCATACATATGAAAAAACTCTGTGCTTCTCTCAAATTTGTGACCGTAAGCGACAGTATTTAATTCAAGATTTTGATGATGTTGATTTTGTTGGTCGTATAGAATATGGTAAATTTAATAATCGAAAAAATTATAAAGGAGAATATACTAGAGATACTTTAAATTCTGAAATTACAAAGTATGGTAATTTTACACTATTAAGTTCTATTGAAAATACAACTCCTCTTGCAGTAAAAGAAGCTCTAGTTTGTGGGTTGGGTGTAGTTGTTTCTGAAGCAGTTTCTTTAGAATTAGATTGCACTCAAAAATTTATTGATGTAATTCCTGAAAATAAGATCAATGATTTATCTTTTCTACATGATGTGATTAAATCTAATCGAGAGTATTCTATTTCTCATAGAGAGGAAATAAAACAATATGGTGATAATGTTTTTGGATTGCAGAGTATCATTGAAAATGAATATATTCCAAAATTAGAATCTCTACTATGAAAATAAGTATTATTGGTCCAAATACTCCCATCCCTCCTATTGGATGGGGTGCTGTTGAGAGTTTGATATGGGATGTCAAACTAACATTAGATGAATTGGGACACAATGTTCAGATCATCAACGTTGGAGATCCTTATAAGATCATTCAAATGATTAACGAGTATCGTCCAGATTTTGTTCACATCAATTATGATGATTGGATTAGTATCTATCCATATGTTCAATATCCATGTGCGGTAACAACACACTTTGCATATATTGAACGACCAGAAATGATGGGCGATTATCGCCAAAGAATTTTCGATCAGTTTAAAAAAATTAAACCAAATGTATTTGGATTGTCTGAAGGGATTAATCACATCTACGAAAATCTTTCAAATATTCCTAAAAGCAAACTTTATTTGAACCACAATGGTGTTGCCTTAAAAAATTTTAGAGTAACTTCAAATCCAAAGTATTCTGATAGATCAATCTATCTTGCAAAAATCGATTACAGAAAACGGCAACATATGTTTCAAAAAATTGATTCTCTTTGGTATGCTGGGAATATTGCAGATTATAGATTTGACTCTAATAAAAATTATCTTGGTGAGTGGCAAAAAAATTATCTTTATGAAAACTTGACTGAGTATGGTAACTTAGTTCTATTGAGTGATGGTGAGGCACATCCTCTAGTTTGTATGGAAGCATTTGCTGCTGGACTGGGGGTAGTTATTAGTCAGTGGGCAGCGGCAAATTTAGATCTTAAAAAAGAGTTTATTACGGTTATACCTGAAGATAAAATAAATGATATTGAGTTCGTCGATGAATGTATTAAACGTAATAAGGAATATTCTATTCAAAATAGGAGTGAGATATTAGAATATGCAAAACAGTTTGATTGGAAAAATGTAATCAGCAATTATTACATACCAAATATTAAAAAGGTTATTGAATTATGATAGGATTTAATTCTTTAGGAAAACTTGGAAGATTTGGAAATCAAATGTTTCAATATGCTGCTCTCAAAGGAATCGCTAGTAATCGAGGATATGAAATTTGCATACCAATATCTGAGAGTAAAAATGAATGGACTGATCATCAACTTAACTGTGCATTTAAGATGTCAACTTTAAATCAGTTGAACTATCAATACATTGACTATGATCGTCCTACTGTAGTTGAAAGTGGATTTTCTTTTGATGAAAAATTATTTAATGAGTGTCCTGATTGGGTAACTATTCAAGGGTTTTTTCAAACAGAAAAATACTTTAAACATATTCGCAATCAACTCTTAATTGATTTTCAATTTCATGATGATATTTTAGAACCTGCAAAAGAAGTTATTCTAAATTGGAAAAATCCAGTTGCTCTTCATATACGCAGAACGGATTACATTACAAATCCAAATCACAGTGTATTACCTATTGAGTATTACGAAAAATCTTTGAAAGAATTTGATGAAAATTGTGAAATAATTATATTCTCTGATGATCCTCAGTGGTGTGCAGAGCAAAAACTTTTTGAATCTGATAGATTTATGATTTCTGAAACAGATAATAACTACTTAGACATGTGCCTTATGTCTCTTTGCTCTGGGCATATTATTGCCAATAGTTCTTTTAGTTGGTGGGGTGCGTGGTTGTCGAATAGTAAAAAAGTCATTGCCCCATCAAATTGGTTTGGTGAGTCTCATAATAAACACCTAGATACTAAAGATCTTATACCGGAAAATTGGATGGTGATTTGATGAAAGTTGCAATTGTATTCATTGGTACTTCAAAGTATTTAAATTTTCTTCCAAAATACTATGAGAATATCCATGAAAATTTTCTTCCCAATTCAGAAAAAACATTTTTAGTTTTTACCGATGGTGAGGGAGATTTTCCTGAAGATATTAAAGTCTACCCTCAGGAACATCTTGAGTGGCCTTATATTACATTAACTCGTTTTGGGATTATTAATAGGGCAAGGGAAGAAATTCTTAAAAATGATTGGTTAGTATTTTTGGATGCCGATACTCTTGTTGTAGATAAAGTATCTGAAGAAGAATTTTTTACAGACAAGCATTTATTTGGAGTTTGGCATCCTTGCCATTACTTACAAATGCCTCCGCATAATAAATTGCCTGGAGCATTTGAAACTAATTCAAAATCTTTATCTTATGTTGACGTTGAAAAGGAAATGCCATCCATTTACTATCAGGGATGTTTATGGGGAGGAAAAGTTCCTTATGTACTAGAAATGATTGATGAACTTCAAGATAGGGTAAATAAAGATCTTGATAATGATGTTGTTGCTATTTGGCATGATGAAAGTCATTTGAACAAATATTTTATAGAACATAAAAACGATGTTCATACTTTAAATTCTGAATATGCTTATCCTGAAGTATTTTCTGAATATTGTAATTTTGAACCAAAAATTATTCACCTTGCAAAAGATAATTCTAAGTATCAAACTTAAAAAATGGACAAAAATAAATCTGCATATAAACTAAAAAACATTGCTCCAATTTATTATCTTAATCTTGATGGGCAACCTGAGAGAATGGAGTACATGGAGGAGCAATTTAAATATTGGGAAATAGAAAATTACACTCGCATTTCTGCTTATGATGGACGTGAAGATGATCTAAGCGATATTGTCAAGGGACGTTATCCAGAAAATATGACTTCTGGAGAAATTGGATGTACAACTTCTCATCTAAAAGCAATTAAACACTGGTATGAAACTAGTGATTCTCCATATGCAATTTTCATGGAAGATGATGTTGACTTGCAACTTGTTAAATTTTGGAATTTTACATGGAAGGATTTTGCATCTAAATTGCCTTATGATTGGGATGTCATTCAACTTGCAATTATCTGCACTGGAAACTTACACGTAAAACTTCACAAAAGGTTTGTAAACGATTTTTCTACCGCTGCATACATGATTACACGACATCATGCAGAAAAACTCATAAAATTTCATATTCGTGATGATAAGTACAAATTAGATCAAGGTGTAAAACCTAGAGCAGTTGCAGATGATCTAATTTATAACTCTGGTAATACGTATTCAATACCTCTATTTCTGTATCGTATTGAACTTGGATCATCAATTCATCCAGAACATATTGATGTTTTTCATCGAGGTAGTCATGATGGACTGCTTCAATTTTGGGAAAAGCAGGGGTATGAAATGAATATTGATGATCTGATGGACTATGATCCATATTTGGGAAGAATCACGGAGTCTTCCCAACCGCACGGTCAGTGAATCCTTACAAAATCGCTTGACAGCAACTCCTCTCTCATATATAATGTTGTTACAATTCGTAATAAAAAAATGACCGTTACAACTAATGAACGTGGGCAGCAAAATATTTTTGCTAAAGAACCCACGATGTATTATGAAAATTATGGAATGTATTCCCCTAACGAAATTAAGGAGCGGACTAATGGACGCTGGGCAATGCTCGGCATTATTGCTGGGTTTATTTCTTATTCTATCACTGGCAACTTCTTCTTCGGTATCTTCTGATGACTGAAGTAATCTTTACTTTCACCTCAGTTGCATTTTTTGTGCTTTTGGGGTATGCTGTTAATCAACTCTCTGAGACATATTGATGACTGCTGAAATGCTTGAGAAACTTACTACTGCCCTCCAAGAACTTGGTTGGGATGTTGATGATGAACTTTCTGTAGATATTGGTGGTGTGGCAGTCACAGGAACTGCCACTAACCCTGAAGCAAATCCAAAATGGGCAAAACCATTTGGAACCGTCTCTTATCAAAATGATGCTTTCATTGTAATTAAAAATAAGAACAGGAACCCAGTTGTTCCTTCAGTTCCAAATCCTGATCTCAAACAAAAACATTCTTAATAAGGAGTAAACTAATGGAAAAAATCTTTACTGAAAAAGCAGAACGCTGGAATGGTCGTCTTGCAATGCTAGGATTCGTCGCCGCTGTTGGTGCATATCTTATTACTGGTCAAGTAATTCCTGGAGTATGGTGAATTCATAATAATTGAAGACCCTCTCTATATAAAGGAGAGGGTCTTTTTTTTATGCCTAGAAATATTTTGACTAAAGATGAAATTCGAGTCCATGTTGAAAAATTGAAGAAAGAGTTGTATAATAGTGAGGTCGCTTGGACTTCGGATCCCAAGTCGCTTGCTCACCAGTATCTCAATCGAGTCTTAGATAAGATCGCTGAGTACAGGGGTTGACGGGAAACGAACCAAGTGCTATACTAAATAAGTGTTAAGGAATGTTAGCAAATACTAACAAACCTTAACAATTCATGTAAACCTAACGTTCTTTTTAAAACTATGACTGCTACTATCGCTCGTCAGCGTGGTGGAAGTAACACTTGGGAACAATTCTGTGAGTGGGTAACTTCTACCAATAACCGTCTTTATGTCGGTTGGTTCGGAACTCTAATGATTCCTACCCTTCTCGCTGCTACTATTTGTTTCATTGTTGCTTTCATTGCCGCCCCTCCCGTGGATATCGACGGCATTCGTGAACCTGTTGCTGGTTCACTTATGTATGGAAACAACATTATCTCCGGTGCTGTTGTTCCTAGTTCTAATGCTATTGGTCTTCACTTCTACCCCATTTGGGAAGCAGCAAGTCTAGATGAATGGCTCTACAACGGTGGTCCTTACCAACTTGTAGTCTTCCACTTCCTTATCGGTATCTATGCCTATATGGGTCGTGAATGGGAACTTTCATACCGTCTAGGTATGCGTCCTTGGATCTGTGTTGCTTACAGTGCTCCCGTTGCTGCTGCTTCTGCTGTGTTCCTGGTCTATCCTTTCGGTCAAGGTTCTTTCTCTGATGGTATGCCTCTGGGTATCTCTGGTACTTTCAACTTCATGCTTGTGTTCCAGGCAGAGCACAACATTCTGATGCACCCCTTCCACATGCTGGGTGTTGCTGGTGTCTTCGGTGGTTCTCTATTCAGTGCAATGCATGGTTCTCTGGTAACTTCTTCACTGGTTCGTGAAACCACTGAGAATGAGTCACAGAACTACGGTTACAAATTCGGTCAAGAAGAAGAGACTTATAACATTGTTGCTGCTCACGGTTATTTTGGTCGCCTTATCTTCCAATATGCTTCGTTCAACAATTCTCGCTCTCTACATTTCTTCCTGGCTGCTTGGCCTGTCGTTGGTATTTGGTTCACTGCTCTTGGAGTTAGCACCATGGCATTCAACCTGAATGGTTTCAACTTCAATCAGTCCATCGTTGATAGTCAGGGTCGTGTTCTGAACACCTGGGCTGATGTTCTAAACCGTGCAGGACTTGGTATGGAAGTGATGCATGAGCGTAACGCCCACAACTTCCCTCTGGATCTTGCTGCTGCCGAAGCAACTCCTGTTGCTCTCACCGCACCTTCTATCGGTTGATATAAAACTGAATAATTGATATAATAAAGAGGGTAACAACCCTCTTTTTTTTATGTCTCATAATCGCAAATATGAACCTATGTCTAACTCAGTAATCTGGGTAGGTGCAGGTATGATGGTATTCACAATTCTTGTATTCCTTTTATTCACTCTAGGGCAGATGTATTGGGGATAAGATATAACTATTAATGGTTTCTATTAAAAACCATGAAGAAAGTAGCAATCTTTGGTTCAGCAAGAACAAATTCCGAATCCGGACTTTATAAGGCAGTAGAAAAACTTGGTAGAAATATCGCAGCAGAAGGATGGATAGTAGTTACTGGTGGTGGTCCAGGAACTATGGAAGCAGCAAATAAAGGAGCAATGAGTGCTTGTATTGGAAATTCTCTTTGTTCTGTTGCGGAAGCGATTTATTTGCCCTTCGAGGAAAATGTAAATCCATATGTTCAAGAATATGAGCAGCATCAAACTTTTTATTCGAGGTTGAAAACTTTTGCAGACTGTGATGCCTTTATTGTAACTCCTGGAGGTATTGGAACACTTCTTGAGATGGCAATGATTTATCAATTGGTTCAAGTGAATCATATTGACAAAAAACCAATTATTTGTGTTGGTAAAATGTGGAGAACATTTAAAACTTGGTTAGAAGACGAAATGTTAGATAATGGATTTCTCAATAATGAAGAAATGAAACTCATACATTATGTGGATAGATTTTCAGAAGCAACTCATTTACTCAAAGGATTGTTGACTTGAGTAATATTACTTATTGACTCTTATGTTAAGAAATGCTAACATAAATATGAGAAATTACATTGGAGTCTATGGTATCTTCAACACTTTCACAACCAATTCAACAACGAGGATGGTTTGATGTACTTGACGATTGGCTTAAACGTGATAGGTTTGTTTTTGTCGGTTGGTCTGGTTTACTATTATTCCCGACTGCTTATCTCGCTCTGGGTGGTTGGCTTACGGGAACTACATTCGCAACCAGTTGGTATACTCATGGTATTGCGAGTTCTTACCTTGAGGGCTGCAATTTCCTTACCGCTGCTGTTTCTACTCCTGCTGATGCTCTCGGACATTCCCTTCTACTTCTTTGGGGTCCAGAAGCTCAGGGAGATTTCGTCCGTTGGATCCAACTTGGGGGACTCTGGACTTTTGTGGCACTACACGGATCTTTCGCTCTAATTGGATTCATGCTTCGTCAGTTTGAGATTGCTCGTCTAGTAGGTATCCGTCCTTACAATGCAATCGCATTCTCTGGTCCTATCGCTGTGTTCGTCAGTGTATTCCTGATGTATCCTCTGGGACAATCCAGTTGGTTCTTCGCTCCCTCTTTTGGTGTGGCAGCGATCTTCCGCTTCCTACTGTTCCTGCAGGGCTTCCACAACTGGACTCTGAACCCCTTCCACATGATGGGAGTTGCTGGTATACTGGGTGGAGCACTTCTCTGTGCTATTCATGGTGCAACAGTTGAAAATACTCTATTTGAAGATGGTGATAAAGCAAATACTTTCAAAGCATTTGAACCGACTCAAGAAGAAGAAACCTATTCTATGGTCACAGCTAATCGTTTTTGGTCACAAATTTTTGGCATTGCTTTCAGTAACAAGCGTTGGTTGCATTTCTTTATGCTTTTTGTTCCTGTCATGGGTCTTTGGACATCTTCTATTGGGATTATTGGTCTTGCTCTCAATCTACGTGCTTATGATTTTGTAAGTCAGGAGATTCGTGCAGCAGAAGATCCAGAATTTGAGACTTTCTACACAAAAAATATACTGCTTAACGAAGGTCTTCGTGCTTGGATGGCACCAGTAGATCAACCTCATGAGAACTTTGTGTTTCCAGAAGAGGTGTTGCCTCGCGGTAATGCTCTATGATATAATGGAGGGGAAACCCTCCTTTTTTTATGATATCTTCAACAACTCCATATAAACTCGCAGATATACTTAGAGATACCTGGCCACAACTTTACAGAAAACCACAAGTGTCGTATAATAAGGAAAAAAGGAACAAAAATGAGAAAGTATAATGAAGAGTATTTTTCAGTGATTGATAAAAGAACTGGACGAAAAATTGCAGATTGTGCTGAATATTCTGACGCAATGATGATGCTTAATTTCGATCCTCAAAACAGGACAATTGCAACAAATAAAAATTTAATGGGTCAGATCGTAGACATTGAGATGCCAAAGTCACTGCCAACCAATGAGATCGTAGTGAATATGGATGGTGGAGTTGGTGGTTCTTGGGAAGTTAAAGAACCAGAAAAACTACCACAAATCAAACTACCTGAAGGACAACAAGAACCAGTGATTGTATGAAGTATTTTGAGTTCTTAAAGAGAGACCAAGACATTAGTTATTATGAGGAGTTCCATTACATATACATAACTCTAAGGGAAACAATAAGACTTCTAAAAAATGGGAATCGCATATAATCCTAGAATCGTTACTGATGGTCTTGTACTGTGTCTTGATGCTGGGAATGTAAAGTCTTATCCTGGTTCTGGAACCACTTGGACTGATTTAAGTGGTAATGAAATTACTGGAACCTTAACGAATGGACCTACCTATAGCAGTGCTAATGGTGGGTCCATTGTTTTTGATGGAACTAACGATATAGTTACATTTCCTTTAAATATAACTATACCTACTCCTGCAGGAATTACTGTTGAAGTATGGTTTAGAACAACCAGTTCTACAAAATATCAAGATATTTTTGATATGTCTGATGCTTTTGGTGTATGGATTACCACAAATTACAGCAGTACTGGAAAAATAACAGCATCATTTAATACTGTAACAGGTGTTATGAGTGCTGATTATTCTGCTAATACTTGGTATCAGGTTGTGATATCTGGAAGTGGGACATCAAATACCTTATATTTGAATGGAGTAAGTGTAGCAACAGCATCCCAGACAGTAGCAACTTCTGTGAATTTTAATACCGCAAGAATAGGAAACGTTGATGGAGACAGAGCACCTGAGTATTTGGTAGGTAATGTTGCTTCTTTAAAATTTTATAACAGAGCACTCACAGCAACAGAAATCCAACAAAACTTCAATGCTCTTCGTGGGCGTTATGGTATCTAAATAATTTTAAAATAATAAGACTATGTACGAAAATAGAAATTACCTCATTATTCCAGTAACAGAGGTTTCTAAGGTAGATTTTAATCAGGTCTGTGAAACTTCTGCAGAAACTGTGCGGAAATCGATAGATCAAACTAAGACTTTTATTAAATGGGATGGAGAAGCACCTGCATTTGTTGCTGATATTGTAGGTGCTGAAGGTCCTTATACTTATTCAGAAATCTTAGAGATATTGAGTGGTTCTGAATGGACTGCACCTATGGAGAATATGTAAAATGGGATTGTCTCACAGTCCATCACTGGTAATGAATGGATTGGTCTTATGTCTTGATGCTGGGAATGCAAAGTCTTATCCTGGATCTGGAACCACTTGGACTGATTTAAGTGGTAATGGGAGAAATGGAACACTTGCAAATGGACCCACTTATAGTAGTGCTAATGGTGGGTCTATTGTTTTTGATGGGACTGATGATTATGTATCCAAATCAAGTTGGATTAATCCACCAACAAATAATTTTAGTATTGGATGTTGGGTTAGATTTTCAGATAATATAAATGACAGATATGTTTTATCTTTTGGAAGAGATATTGGTGGTAGCACAGGGGGATTAGCATTAATTGCTTATGGATTTAATGCAGTTAGCGACTTTTTATTTTTTGAATGTGGTTCTTCTGTTGGAAGAGTTAGTTCTGGAATAGTACCAAGTTTAAATATTTGGTATTACATTACTGTAACTGCTGATGGAACTAGTACTAAGTTTTATTTAAATGGAGAGTTAAGAAATACTTCTTCACAGGGGTCTGGAGCAATAGCACCGACCCCAACTTTAAGCGTAGGTTCTTATGTTAACGGTAGTGGAACTCCATCAACTTTTTTTCATTCAGGAAACATAGCACAAGTATCAATATACAACAGAGCACTATCAGCATCAGAAATCCAACAAAACTTCAATGCACTTAGAGGGAGGTTTGGAATCTAATGGGAATTTATGCAGGTCCTAAAATTTCTGAAAATGCTTTGCGGGGATTAGTTCTTGCTTTTGATGCAGCAAATCCAAAATCTTATGTTGGATCTGGAACTACTTGGAGTGATGTTAGTGGAAAAAATAGTAATGGACAACTTTCTGTAAAAGATTATGTTTATAATGTTTATGATTTATTAGTTGAAGATTATGTTTTACCTAATTCCGAATCAACCAAATATCCAACTTATAATACTTCAAATCTTGGTTCTATAGTATTTGATGGTATTGATGATTATTTTGATTTTTTTGCTCCAAATCTAGGAACAACAACTACAGTTGAATTATGGATAAAACTTGGATCTAGTTATAGGGAAAAAATTATTTTTGGGTGGTTATATTATTGTGTTTGGTGTCAAAATGGATCTATTGGATATAACACTGGTAATAGTGACCTCTATGGTATATCCTCCACAGTTGTTTCGAATCTAGGTTTGACTAATAAATGGGCACATTATGTTTTTGAAATGTACAGTAATATTTCATACACAAACAATAAAATTTATATTAATGGAAACTTGCAAACTTTATCGAATCAATCAACATCAACCGAAAATTCATCTAATAGAAACTTTAATAGTGGAAATGGTAGGATTTGTTCTTGGAGAACTAATATGAGTTATTCGATGCCTATGAATTGCTCTTCAATAAAAATTTATAATAGAGCACTCACAGCAGCAGAAATCCAACAAAACTTCAATACTACAAGAGGACGATATGGTATCTAAATAACCATAAGTCGCAGGTACTTATGGTTCCTCTCCATAATGCAGAAGAATACGTATTCAATCTCTACACAACATCAAGTTCTGAAGCAAAGCGATTATGGAAAAGGCATATTAAAGAAAGTTGGGATAATAAATGTGCTTATTGTGGTTCAGAGGATAATTTAACAATAGACCATATCATCCCACAAGCAAAAGGTGGTCAAGACACTACAAAGAATGTAGTGTGCTGTTGCCACTCCTGCAATCAGTCAAAGGGGCACGAACACTGGAAGTTGTGGTATGTTCAGCAATATTTTTATAGTGAAGAAAATTTTAATAAAATAGAGAAGTGGATGAAACCGGAACCATCTGCTAATCTTTATGCATATCGTCCTAGAAAAAATAACGCTTCCTAATATTCTTATAAATATCTGAAGGCAGTATATACTGCCTTTATGGTAGATACCGAACATCATAAATGGCAACTCCTATTAGGATAAAACGTTCTGCTGTTCCTGGAAAAATACCAGAGCAGGGAGCACTTCAATACGGTGAATTAGCTTATAATATACACGATGCTGAACTCTATGCTGTAAGAAATAGGGCAGGTATTGGGTCTGAAGTTGTTCGCGTATCTGCTGGAACTACGGTTGTTAATATTATTTACGTCACACAAGATGGAAAAGACACAAACACAGGAAAAAAACTTGGAGACGCAAAAAGAACAATCGGAGCAGCACTCACAACAGCAACAGCAGGAACAGTTATTAAAGTTAGTGCTGGATCTTATCTAGAAAATAATCCTCTGTCTATACCCGAACAAGTTTCCATAGTTGGAGATAGTCTAAGAGAAGTTTCTGTTTCTCCCCAAAATTCAAACCAAGATTTGTTTTATGTTTCTAATGGAAACTATGTTGCAGAGATGTCGTACACTGGAAATTTAAATCCAGGAAAAGCAATATTTTCATTTAATCCAAATCAAGTCGGATATTTTAATCAGTCTCCATATATTCAAAATTGTACTAACTTTATTCCTAATAGTATTGGTCTTAAAATAGATGGTAATAATGCTCTAGGACCATTAAAATCGATGGTTTTAGATTCTTATACTCAATATAACCAAGGTGGAATTGGGGTATCTATAACTCATGAAGGATATGCTCAATTAGTTTCATTATTTACGATTTGTAATGATATCGCAGTTTATTGTGGAACTGGTGGTGCTTGCGATCTTACAAATTCAAACTCATCTTTTGGAAATTACGCCCTTGTTTCTGATGGGGTAGGTCCTTTAAAATATACCGGAATCGTTACGAGTTTTGCAGCAGAGAACTCTGATACTTTTGTAGTTGATTTGAATAAACCAACTTTAAATATTACAAGTGCTCTTTATGATAATCTAACTGGATTGACAACAATTACAGTAGATCAAAATCATAATTTTACTGCAGGAATGTCAGTTTATATCTCCGGAATGGGATTTACCTGCCCATCAGGACCAGGAATTGTAACTTATCCTTCTGGAAATTATGGAAATATATTTGAAGTTATTCGAACTCCTGCACCAAATTATTTTGAAGTTCATGTTGGTGTTTCTACTTTAAGACATTTTTATGTTTCTGGTGGAACTGTAAAACTTAATACTGTAAGACCTTTTGACGGACAAGTTGTATATTTTAACGATCTTTATTATAGTTTAGGAAAATTAAAAATTGTTTCTGGTGGATCTGGGTATAGTGAAAATGCAACTATTGATATTCAACCACCAACAACTGAATTTGGAATTCCTGCCACGGCTGTTGCTGAAGTTGAAAATGGATCTGTAGTTTCAGTTGAAATTATATCAAGTGGAAGAGGGTATACTTCAATACCTACTGTCACAGTAAGCTCTCCCAATTCTGGAATAAATACAGCAATAGTAACCGCTGAATTAATTCCAACATATTATTCTATAGTAAGTTCCACTCCAATTTCTTCAGGTATTTGTACAATTACAGTCAATGAAAATGTCCCATATGATGTAGGAATAGGAACTGAGGTTAAATTCTTCAAGCAAAGTAGAATTTTAGCTTCTGGTCATTCTTTAGAATATATTGGATCTGGAGTAACTATTTCTTCTGCTCTTCCTGCTGGTGGGGGAGTCCCGATACAAGATAATGAAACTGATTTGCGAAATGGTGGACTAGTTGTTTTTACTTCAACTGATCAGGCTGGAAATTTTAGAATCGGTGATGGAGTAATAATTAATCAGCAAACTGGAACTATTTCTGGAAGATTTTATTCAAAGAGTTTATTTTCAACAATGACACCATTTATTTTAGCACTTGGTGGAGATTAGTAAATGGCATTAGCACTTAACGTATTTAAAACAGTAACAAAAGTAGCAACTACACAACCTGTAGGAATTTACACTGCACCAGTTGGTTATACTGGAGTAGTTTTACTTGCACAAGCGGCAAACATCGGCGGTTCTACTCAAACTGTATCATTTTCTCATAGAAGAACTAGGTCTGGAATTGCAGTCACTACTGAAATTTTAAAAGATTTTCCTATTTCTGCAAGTGATACTGCAAATCTTCTTGCAGGAAAACTTGTTCTTGAATCTGGTGATGTTTTAGTTTTATCTGGAAGCAGTTCAACTGACATCAAATTTTTAGGAAGTATTTTAGAAACACTTAACTAAAATGGCAAAATACACCAGCGGAAGACAAAAAAACCTAAAAGTAGGAATATCCTCATATAGCGAAAATTTAACTTCACTAGAAGTTATTGGTAAGGTTGGTATTGGAACAACAGATGCTAGTGATCAAAGTTTATATGTAGTCGGTGATGTTAAAACCACTGGCAATACAATACTTTCTTCCAATGGTGGCATTACAACAACTGGTGGAGACTTATACGTTGGTGGAGATTTATATGTAAGTGATGATTTAATATTTGATGAACTTAATGCACGTAATGCAAATCTAACTGGAAATTTAAATGTATCTGGAATTTCAACCGTTGGTGTTTTATCCGCAAGAAGTGTAAATGCAACTGGAATAATTACTGCTTCGTCATTTGTTCCTAGTAGTGGATTTATAAAGGCACCAGATGGAACAGATGCTTTTTACATTTATAGTGGAACTGGAAATGTAGCGTTTCAGGGTACAATTGGTGCGAGTCAAATTAATAATGCATCTGGTTATAAAGTAATTGGATTTGCTGGAACAGATGCCACCTTTGAGAATGATATATTAATCAATAAAAATAACTACACTTTAGGTGTAACTACTTCTCTAGGCGGATTTTTTGGAAATATAACTGGTAATTTAAATTCATCCGGGATTAATACCGCTTCAATATTAACCGGATCTAATCTTAATTACACTGGTGTTGGAACTATTAGTACGTTTAATAGTGATATTGCAACTATTTTAGATTTAACCAACACTAATATTAATTCTTCAGGAATTATCACTGCCACTCAATTTTCTACAGGACCTTCCGGTAATTCCATTAATATTAATAGTAATACAATTACCGGACCTTCCGTATTATTCATTGATCCTGCTGCAGTCGGAGACAATACTGGTGCAGTAAGAATTAAAGGTGATCTTTATGTTGATGGAACAACAACTACAATTAATTCAACTACTGTAGATATTGCAGATCTTCAGGTTGGAATTGCTACAACTGTAGGTACAAATTTACTTCTTGATGGTGGTGGAATAGGTATTGGTTCGGAAAATATTCGCAAAACATTTACGTATGAATATGTAAGTGATTCTTTGAAATCTAGTGAAAATCTTAATATAAGTAATAATAAAACTTATAAGATTAATGGGACTGATGTACTTTCTTCAACTACTCTTGGTACTGGAGTAACAGTATCGAGTTTAAGAAGTGTATCTCCAGGATTAATTAGTGATAGACCTGAAGTTTCAGCGTCTTTTGATGATTATATTCTATATCTTGATAGTTCTGATGGCCTTCTGAAAAAAGCAACAATTCAAAATGCTGCTTTACAGGGTATTCAAGGTACTCAAGGTCTCCAGGGTACTCAAGGTACTCAAGGTCTGCAAGGTTTACAGGGAAATCAAGGTCTTCAGGGTCTTCAAGGAAGACAAGGTACTCAAGGTCTCCAGGGTACTCAAGGTACTCAAGGTACTCAAGGACTTCAGGGTCAACAGGGTACTCAAGGAGTTCAAGGTCTCCAAGGTACTCAAGGTTTACAAGGTTTACAGGGAAATCAAGGTTTACAAGGTTTACAGGGAAGACAAGGAACTCAAGGTCTCCAGGGTCAACAAG